>Ga0156173_144_pt1 | contig 246998 bp, 221 predicted proteins | sample RifCSPlowO2_12_FD_107826 | JGI IMG/M metagenome (GOLD analysis project Ga0156173, IMG submission 107826) | Burkholderiales bacterium RIFCSPLOWO2_12_FULL_64_33
CAGGAACCTGCTGGTTCGCGTGTGGTGACCTACACCTCCACCGCCGACCGCGCTGCCGTGCGTGCCCAGGCTGCTGAAGCCCTGCGCACCGGCCAGATCCCCCACGGCGAATTCAGCGCCATGTAATTGGCAGACCAACTGCTTGAGTTTGGTTGAAGCAGTTGCGGGACTTCCCATGGCGGTGGCACTTCGCATTTGCAGGTGCTGTTGCCATGGGGAGTGTTAACTGAACCGCAGGGGCGGGCAGGCAGATCGGGCTCCCTAGGGGAGCCCTTTTTGTTGGCGCACGCGGCGTCGGCTGGCTACATGGCACTTACCGAGCTTGCCTGGCGCCTGCCGTAATGGACCGTCCCTCAAGGCGCCGCAAGCGCCCCTGCAACGTCGCTTACAGCGACGGGTCGATCAATACCTTGGCCCCAGTATTGCGCGGGCCGTAGAACGCAATGGACTCGGCACTCAGCGCGCCTGCCAGCGACACGGTGCGCGCGTAGTGGCTGGCAAACGTGGTCTTCAGCTCGGCCGCCACGCGCTGGCGCAGCGCCTGGGTGGCCTCTTCGCCAATCTTCTGCAGAAACGGGAACAGCAGCCATCCCCCCATGCCCCAGGCCATGCCAAAGGTGCGGTGCACTTCGGTCGGGCGCGTGTCCAGGTGGCCGTACAGATACACCTGCTTGTGCACGGCCGAGCCGTAGCGGCTGTATTCCTTGGCCTTGCGGTTGATGGCGGCCTCCATGCACTGCAGGATCTGCCCCGCCAGCGTGCCGCCGCCCGTGGCATCAAACGCAATGGTGGCGCCCGTGGCGGCCAGCGCGTCGGTCAGCTCGGCCATGAAATCGGGCGCACTGCTGTCGCACACGTACTGGGCGCCCAGTTCGCGCAACAGTTCCGCCTGCTCGGGCTTGCGCACGATGTTGACCAGGCCGACACCATCCTTCTGGCAAATCTTGAGCAGCATCTGGCCCAGGTTGCTGGCCGCAGCGGTGTGCACCAGCGCGGTGTGGCCTTCGCGCTTCATGGTTTCGACCATGCTCAGCGCAGTCAGCGGGTTGACAAAACACGACGCGCCCTCAGCCGCCGTGGTGCCGGGCGGCAGAGGCAGGCACTGCGCTGCAGGCATGGCGCGGTACTGCGAATACATGGCGCCACCAATCACTGCCACCGTGCGGCCCAGCAGCGCCTGCGCAGCGGGCAATGCACCCGCAGCCACCACCAGACCTGCGCCCTCGTTGCCCACGGGCATGCTCTGGCCCAGGCGTGCCGCCATGCCGGGCATGGCGCGCTCGGGGATGCGGGCCGTGGCCACCGGCCGCTCGGCCGTGCCCGTGACCTGCACGGTGGACAGATCAGCCGGGCCCAACAGCAGGCCAATGTCCGATGGGTTGATAGGCGTGGCCTGTACCTGAATCAGCACTTCGTCAGGCCCCGGTGTGGGCACGGGTGTCGGCTCCAGGCTGATCTGCAAGGTGCCATTGGCTTGTACAAGCGAGCGCAGCTGCAGCGCGGTGGTAGGGATGGATGGGTTCATGGAGGTCTCGCAGTGGGGTGATGGAAATGGGGCCGCGCACATGAAGTGGCGCGACGTGGAGGGAGACTGGGGTGCCAGCAGGTCGCAGCCTCTCCACCTGCTGCGCCATTTTTCACCAGGACGCCGGGTTTTGCTGTCCCCTCGGTTTTGCACCCCACATCGCCGTCAGTTTGCTGGCGCGCAATGCACGCGTTCACCCCATCTCCTTCAACCTTCAACTACCGACAAAAGCACGGCCCTCGGCCCTACCAGAGCGCCAGGTCAGCAAGACCAGCAACGCGGCCACCAGCAACAAAACAGCGCTGACGACAAAGGTGCTCTGGTATCCGCTGCGGTCAAACAGCAGGCCCCCCACCGTGGAGCCCAGGCCGATGGCCAGTTGGACCACCGCCACCATGAGGCCGCCTCCGGCTTCAGCGTCTTTCGGCATCGACCGGGCGACCCATGTCCACCAGCCCACCGGTGCTGCCGTGGCCACCATGCCCCATACACCCAGCAAGGCCGTGACAGCGGTGAGCTGGTCACCCAGACAGATCAGCGCGATGGCGATGAGCGCCATCAAGACGGGTGCCGTGAACAGCGTTGGGTAGAAGCCTCTGGCCAGCGCCGCGCCGACGAGCGTGGTGCCCACAAAGCCCGCCACCCCGATCACCAGCAGGATGAACGACAAGGTGAACCCACCCACATGCGTGACGGTCTCCAGAAATGGCCGCAGGTAGGTAAACAGCACAAACTGTCCCATGAAAAAGCTGCCCACTGCCAGCATGCCCACAGCAATCATCCGGCGCCGGAGCAGTCTGAAAACAAGGCCAGAGGCCCCAGAGCGCCGGGGCCAGGCAGGCATTGGCGGCAGGCTCACCCACTGCCAGATGAAGGCCAGCACCGCCACCGGCACCAGGCAAAAGAAAGCCCCACGCCAGCCAATCACGGCCCCCAGATAGCTGCCCAGCGGCGCCGCCACCACCGTGGCCAGCGCGTTGCCACCATTGAAGATGGCCAGGGCCCGTGGCACCTGCTGCGCGGGCACCAGCCGCATGGCCGTGGCGGCCGACATCGACCAAAAGCCTCCCACCACCACCCCAATGAGCGCGCGCCCCACCATGTACACCGCGTAGTTCGGCGCCAGTGCAATGACCGCGCCAGATAAGCACATCAGCGCCGTAAGGCCCAGAAGCAGGGTCTTTCGGTCCATCCTGCCTGCCAGCGCTGCAATGCTCAGGCTGGTGAACACGGCGAAGGCGCCCGATATCGCAATGCCCTGCCCGGCCCAACCCTCACTGACACCCAGGTCTGCGGCCATGGGTGTGAGCAGGCTGACTGGCATGAACTCCGACGCGATCAGCGCAAACACGCAGAGCGTCATCGCAAAAACGCCGCTCCAGCGCGCGGGCTGCGCCGCCGCCCCGTCTTCACCGCCTGTGTGGTGCGGCGGGGCGTCGCAAACCTGGGTGGTCATTGCTTAAGCCAGGTGTTTGCCAAAGAACGCCGTCAACTTGCCCCATGGGATCAGGTTCACACGGTCATACAGATCCACATGGCCCGCACCGGGGACGATGTGCAGCTCCTTCGGCTCGGCAGCGCGCTTGAAGGCGTCTTCGCTGAACTCCTTGGAATGCGCCTGGTCACCCGTGATGAAGAGCATGGGGCGCGGAGAAATCGTCTCGATGTCATTGAACGGGTAGAAGTTCATGAACTTGACGTTGCTGGTCAGCGTGGGGTGGGTGGTGGTTTTGGCTGAGCCGCCCTTGGGCGTGACCTCGCCACGCGGGGTGCGGTAGAAGTCATAGAACTCCCGCTGAATGGGGTGTGTGTCTACCGACAGCTCGTGCACCGTGCCACCGGTGTACTGGATGGCCCCGCCAGTGAACTCCACGTAGCGCTGCTCGGCAGCGGCGGCAATGATCTGCTTGCGCTGCTCCACAGTCTGCGAGTGGTTCAGCGCATCACGGTTGGCAGCACCCATGTCGTACATGCTGACGGTGGCGATGGCCTTCATGCGCGGGTCGATCTTGGCGGCGCTGATGACAAAGCTGCCGCTGCCGCACACGCCAATGGCCCCAATGCGCTCGCGGTCCACCATCGCCTGCGTGCCCAGAAAATCCACCGCTGCGCTGAAAGCCTCGGCATAGATGTCTGGCGCCACCGCGTTGCGCGGCTGGCCGTCACTCTCACCCCAGAAAGGCAAGTCCAGCGACAGCGCGACAAAACCCTGCTCTGCCATCTTGGTGGCATACAGGTTGGCGCTTTGTTCCTTGACTGCGCCCATGGGGTGGCCCACCAGAATGGCCGGATTTTCCTTGCTGCGGTCTAGGTTCTTGGGCACAAACAGGTTGCCAGCCACCGCCATGCGGTACTGGTTCTTGAAGATCACCTTGCGCACGGCCACCTTGTCGCTTTGGTAGAAATTGTCGGCGCCGCTGAGCTTGCCGGGCGCTGGCTGCGGCCCCGCTGCCATCGCACTGCTACCCGCAGCAGACAGCCCGCCCATTGCTGCGGCACCAAAGCCCGCTCGGATCAGGAAGTCGCGCCGGTCCGAGGTGAGGGGGTCTGTGCCGGGTATTGGGTGCTGCGCGTGGATGGTGGAGAGTGTGTTGTGCATGTTCGATGCTCCTGGAGAGGTAGGAAATTGGGGAACGACGAGAAGTCAAGAAATGAAGGCGGGGCCGAGGGCGCGCCTTCGTTGGACGCTCCATTGCTTTGCCCGCGCGTCAATCGCTGGCGCGTTCGATACGCACCTTCAAAGGCCCCTGGCGCTGCAACGCGGGCAGGCCCGTGTCCACTCTGCCGAGCCGCACCAGGCCGCGTGCATAGGCGTCATCGCCCACAAAAATCGCCAGATTGCCCCAGGGCGCGTAGTAGTTGATGTCACCGGTTTTGGGGGTGATGCCCGCCGGCGCCCCATCCACCGACAGCTTGCGCGGCAGGGTGGCGATGCGTTCGATCTCTGCGTAGTTCTGCAACGTCAGCGACAGCGGCAGCTGGGCCACAAAATCGCGCGCTGCGGCGTTGTTGTCCAGGGTGGCGGTGGCAATGGCACCATCGATATGCAGATGAATTTTCATGGGGCCCTGCTGTGCAAAGGTGGTGGCGGGCATCACCCCGGCTGCCAGGGTGAATGCCAAGACGACACTCGCCAGGGCGCGGCGTTGGAAGGGGTGGGTGCTGATGCGTTGTGCCATGGCAAGAAGTTTGCCCAGCATTGCTTGCGCCGACTAGATAATGAATGGCGAATGGGTTTATAAGGCTGGCTAACCAATCAATCCAGAGAATCAGACATGGCGAGACGCAACCTGAACGATCTGCTGGCCTTTGTCACCGTGGCGCGCGAGGGCAGCTTCACCCGGGCCGCAGCCACTCTGGGCGTCACGCAGTCCGCGCTGAGCCAGACCATCCGTGGCCTTGAAGAGCGCCTGCAGATCCGGCTGCTCACACGCACCACGCGCAGCGTCTCGCCCACACCAGCGGGCGAACGCCTGATGCAAGCCATCGGTCACCGCTTTGACGAGATTGAGGCCGAGCTGGATGCGCTGACCGCACTGCGCGACAAACCCGCAGGCACTGTGCGCATCACCTGCGGCGACCACGTCATGCACACCACGCTGCTGCCCAAGCTCATGCCACTGTTGCACGACAACCCCGACATCACGCTGGAGTTCGACATGAACTACGGCTTTCGCGACATAGTGGCCGACCGTTTTGACGCCGGGGTGCGCCTGGGCAACACCATCGACAAGGACATGATTGCCATGCCCATCGGCCCGCCGCTTCGCATGGCCGTGGTCGCATCGCCCAGCTACTTTGCCGCCCATCCCATTCCCAAAACCCCGCACGACCTGACGGCGCACCGGTGCATCAACCAGCGCATGCCTACCTCGGGCGGCCTGTACGTGTGGGACTTTGCGCGCAAAGGCAAACAGGTCAACGTGCGGGTAGATGGCCCGCTGATCTTCAACACCGCCCCGCCCCAGGTCGATGCAGCGTTGGCTGGGCTGGGCATTGCGCTGCTGCCCGAGGACGAACTGGCCACCCACATCGAAGACGGACGCCTGGTCCGAGTGCTGGAAGACTGGTGCCCACCGTTCGCGGGCTACCACCTGTACTACCCCAGTCGGCGCCAGCCATCGCCTGCGTTTTCGCTGGTGCTGCAGGCGTTGCAGCTGCGGTGAAGAGACTGCTTGCAAGCACGCGGGTGGCTAGAGATCCACGAGGCTGCGGATACGAACAAGGGTTAGACAGCGGCCTGTTGCGACCCCTTGTCACGTTGGAACGATTCAGTGCTTGACTTAGAGTGCACTCCAACTTTCAGAATCACTCCCATGGCATCCCTCCTCACCATTGCCGAAGTCGCCGAACGCACGGGCCTGACCGCACACACGCTGCGCTACTACGAGCGCGCCGGGCTGATTGCGCCCGTGGCGCGCGCGCCGGGTGGCCAGCGCCGCTATGCGGCTTCGGACATGGAATGGATCGGATTCCTGCTGCGCCTGCGCGAGACCCAGATGCCCATCGGGCAGATGCAGGCCTTCGCGCGGCTGCGCAGCGAAGGGAACACCACCGCCCCCGAGCGGCGCGAGCTGCTGGAGCATCACCTTGCTCAGGTGCTTGCAACCATCACCGCCATGCAGCAAACCGCACAGGCGCTGCAAGCCAAGATCGCGCACTACCGGGATCTGGAGGCTTCCCTTCGCCACACCCCCTCGTCACCCCGCCAAGGAAGCACCCATGTCCCCCGAAACCAATCCCCGTTATCTCCAGGGCCTCGCCAAGCTGCGCGAAATCGACGGCCACGCCGGTGAACACGTCGTCGCCAGCCTGGCCGACATTGCCCCGGATTTCGCCCGCTACCTGATCGAGTTTCCGTTTGGCGACATCTATTCCCGACCCGGACTGGACCTGCGCAGCCGCGAAATTGCAGTGATCGCTGCTTTGACTGCGCTGGGCAACGCGACACCACAGCTCAAGGTGCACTTGCAGGCGGCGCTGAACGTGGGCGTCACCCGTGAAGAAATAGTGGAAGTCCTCATGCAGATGGCTGTTTACGCAGGCTTTCCCGCCGCGCTGAACGGACTGGCCGCTGCCCGCGAAGTGTTTGCGGCGGGCGACGCGGAAACGGTGGCAGCATGAGGTGCCTGAGCCGCTACCTGCTCCGTGCGACGTCTGCGGCTACTTCCCCGCCCCCACAGGCGGCGGCCGCACCAGCCGCACGGGCAGCTTGCTGGCCCGCGCCGCATCGCCCCGTGCCTCGCCGGTGGACAGGTTCACGGCCCAGCCGTTGATCATGGCAGCCTGTCGTACGCCATCGCCCGCGCGGCCTTGCGCGATGTTGCCGTAGGTGTATGGATTGACGCTGGGCGCACTCACGTTGCTGGTGGATGACCAGTGCCACTGGCCCGGCGCGGCCGGGAACAGGATGGGGTTGAGGCCCGGGGGAGACAGCGACTTGTCCACCAGCCGCTGCAGTTCCGCCGCGCGGGGAAGGCGCCAACCCACGCCCTCGGCCTTCCAGCGGTCGGTGGCCAGGGTGGTGGCTTCGGCACGGTCCAGCAGCAACGGCTTGCCGGTGCAGGTTTTTCCCGTCCACTGCATGCCTTCCACACAACGCGGCCAGGCCAGGCCTGCGCGCGCATCAAGTACATAGGCGCCGTCGGCCGACAGAGACCAGTCTTGGGCTGCGGTGGAGTCGGTAGCCAGCACCGGCAGGGCTGTGAGGGCGCAGGCCAGCGCGGCAAAAAGCTGCGAAAGTGGTTTCATGGGCAAAAGCCTGGTCTTGGCAGGGTAGCGGAAGAAGGCGGGCAAAACGGACTGGGATGGCGACACCCTACCCGCACAGCGACACCAGCGCCACCCCGCAGATCAGAAAACCTGCATTGCGCTTTTACCCAGCTTGCCCGGCTTGGCGGGCACACCGGCCGGTGCCCCCGACGCTGCCAGCGCCTCGGCCAGAAACCCCACAAACGCCTGCACGCGGGTGGAGAACTGGTGCCGCTGCGGGTAGACCGCATAGATGTCGGCCGCCGGGGTCTGGTAGTGCGGCAGCACGGGCTCCAGCAGGCCCTGGGCCAGGTGGCGGTTCACGTCCCACTCGGCGCGCATCACGATGCCGTGGCCCTGCAGCGCCCACAGCACGGCGATCTCGCCGTCGTTGGTGGTCAGGTTGCCGGTGATCTTGATCGACTCGGTGTGTGCCTTGCTGCCGCGCCCGGTGGTCAGGCGCCACAGGCCATAGGCCTCATCGCCCTGGCGGATGCCGATGCACTGGTGCTCCATCAGGTCGCGCGGCACGCGGGGCCTGCTGTGGCGGTCCAGGTAGGCGGGCGCAGCGCACAGCACGCGCCGGTTGGGTGCGATGCGGCGGGCAATCACGCGGCCGTCGGGCGGTTCGCCAAAACGCACGCACACGTCGTAGGCATCGTCGGTGATCGGCGGCGGGTGCACCGACAACTGCAGTTGCACATCCACCTCGGGGTACTGGCGCACAAAGTCCGAAATCACGGGCGCGATGTGCATGCGGCCAAAGCCCAGCGTGGCGTTCACGCGCAGCAGGCCCTTGGGGCTGGCCTTGGACTGCACGATGAGTTCATCCAGCGCATCGATCTCGCGCAGGATGCGGCGCGCGTGCTCCAGCAGCAGCTCGCCCTCGGGCGTGAGGCTCATGCGGCGCGTGGTGCGGTTGACCAGCACCACGCCCAGGCGCTTTTCCATCTGCGTGAGGTGCTTGCTGACCGCCGCCGTGGAGACTCCCATTTCGCGCCCAGCGGCGCTCAGGCTGGGGCTGGCGGCCAGCGCAGAAAAGAAGCCCAGTTCTGCGGGCTGGATGGTGGAACTCATCGGCTACGGCCTTAACTGCAGGTTAACGATGGATTCACTTTAGCGGCGTTCTGCAAAGGAGTCCAGGCCTACAGTCCCTCTACCGTTTGGTTTCTCCTGTGTCTCTCTTTCACGCCTGTGTCTTGCTGCACGGGCATTTCCAGACCCTTTTCACCCAGGCATCCGCATGACAACCTATCAAATCGCCACCATCCCCGGAGACGGCATCGGCAAGGAAGTGATTCCCGCCGGCCAACGCGTGCTGGAAGCCCTGGCCGCCCGCCACCCCGGCCTGCAATTCGAGTTTGAAAACTTCGACTGGGGCGGCGACTGGTACCGCGCGCACGGCGTGATGATGCCGGCCGACGGGCTGGATGCCTTGCGCGGCAAAGACGCCATCCTGTTCGGTTCCGCCGGTGACCCGGACATCCCCGACCACATCACGCTCTGGGGCCTGCGCCTCAAGATCTGTCAGGGGTTCGACCAGTACGCCAACGTGCGGCCCACGCGCATCCTGCCGGGCATCGACGCGCCCCTGAAGCGCTGCACGCCCAAGGACCTGGACTGGGTCATCGTGCGCGAAAACTCCGAGGGCGAATACTCGGGCGTGGGCGGCCGCGTGCACCAGGGCCACCCCATCGAGGCGGCCACCGATGTCTCCATCATGACCCGCGTGGGGGTTGAGCGCATCCTGCGCTTTGCCTTCCGCCTCTCGCAATCGCGCCCCCGCAAGCAGCTCACCGTCATCACCAAGAGCAACGCGCAGCGCCACGCGATGGTGATGTGGGACGAGATCGCCGCGCAGGTGGCGGCTGAGTTCCCTGATGTGAAATGGGACAAGGAGCTGGTGGACGCTGCCACGGCCCGCATGGTCAACCGCCCCGCCACGCTCGACACCATCGTTGCCACCAACCTGCATGCCGACATCCTCAGCGACCTGGCCGCCGCGCTGGCGGGCAGCCTGGGCATTGCGCCCACCGGCAACATCGACCCCGAGCGCCGCTACCCCAGCATGTTCGAGCCCATCCACGGCTCGGCGTTCGACATCATGGGCAAAGGCCTGGCCAACCCCATCGGCACCTTCTGGTCGGTGGTGATGCTGCTGGAGCACCTGGGCGAGGTGGATGCTGCGCGCGCCGTGATGCAGGCCATTGAGCAGGTCACCGCCAACCCGGCCCTGCACACCCGCGACCTGGGCGGCACGGCCACCACGGCGCAGGTGACCGATGCGGTGTGCGCGCTGATCAGCAGCAAAGAGACCGAGCGCAAAGCCGCCTGAAAGCAATCGTTCAAGGCCCGCAAGAACGGGCCTGGACGCCACACGGCAGGCACCACCACAAGGCTGCAAAGGCCAAACGCCCGCCGCCGCCATCCTTTAGGAGACAAACCATGCATCGCCCTACCCCCAGCCCCACCGCCATCGCACACCCGCTGCGCCGTCAACACCTGATGGCACTGGCGGCGCTGGCCGCAGCCGCCTGCCTGCTGCCTGGCAAAACTGTCCACGCGCAGGCCTGGCCGACCAAGCCCGTCACCATCGTCGTGCCGTTTGCAGCGGGCGGCACCACCGACGTGCTGGCGCGAGCGCTGGGCGAAAAGCTCAGCACCGCGCTGGGCCAGCCCGTGATCGTGGAAAACCGGGGCGGCGCGGGCGCCACCATTGGCGCCGACTACGTGGCCAAGGCCGCACCCGACGGCTACACGCTGCTGATGGGCGCGGTGCACCACACCATTGCCACCAGCGTCTACAAAAAGCTCAGCTACGACTTTCAAAAAAGCTTTTCACCCATCACCACCGTGGCCCTGGTGCCCAACGTGCTGGCCGTGAGCGCCACCACGCCCGCCAAGGAAGTGAAGGAACTCGTGGCCCTGATCAAGACCGCGCCCGACAAGTTTTCGTATGGATCCAACGGCGCGGGCACGGCGCAGCACCTGATCGGCACGCAGTTCTCCGCCGCCATCGGCCAGCCTGTGCTGCACGTGCCCTACAAAGGCAGCGGGCCGCTCACCACCGACCTGCTGGGCGGCCAGGTGTCGATGTCGTTCGACACCATCACGCCCGTGCTGCCCCACATCAAGGCGGGCAAGCTGCGTGCGCTGGCGGTGACCACGGCCAAGCGGTCCTCATCGCTTCCGGATGTGCCCACACTGCAGGAGGCCGGTTTTGCGGGCTTTGACATCGGCACCTGGTTTGGCGTGCTGGCACCGGCACGCACACCCGCCGATGTGGTGTCCCGGCTGAATGCCGAGATGGTCAAGGTGATCCAGTCGCCCGACTTCAAGAAGCGCATGCAGGACATTGGCGCCGAGCCGATTGGCAACACGCCAGCGCAGATGGCCGAGCAGATCGCCGGCGACACCACACGCTTTGCCAAGCTGGTGGCCGACCACAAGATCACCACCGACTGACTACGTGCCCGAGGGGTGGGTTGGTATAACACCTGCCATGACGCCTACCACCATCGAGCCCACCGTCCCCGCAGCCCTGATCCGCGCCCTCGAAGAACGCGCCTTCAACGCCTGGCCCGCGCGCCAGACGGTGTTCCACCGGGGCTGGGTGTTCCGGCTGTCGGGCGGCTACACCAAGCGTGCCAATTCGGTCAACGCGCTGTTGCCCGGCGCGCCGTTTGATGGGGTGCGCGAAGCGGCTGCAGTGCTGTACGCACGGCACGGGCTGCCCGCCGTGTTCCGCATCTCGCCCCTGGCCCCGCCCGAGGCCGACCAGGAGCTGGCCGAGGCGGGCTACCAGCATTTCGATCCGTCACTGGTGTTGCACCGGCCGCTGGCCCTGGGTTCGGTCGGCAAGCCCGATGGCAGCACCCACATCAGCACCACGCCCACTGCCACCTGGCTGGAGGGCTTTGCCGCCGCCAACAGCGTGCCAACGCACCACCGCGCGCTGCACAACAGCATGCTGGACCACATCGCCCACCCTGCCGCATTTGCACTGCAGCACGACACACAAGGCCAGCCCGTGGGCTTTGGGCTGGCGGTGCTGGAGCGCGGCGCCGTGGGCCTGTACGACCTGGCCGTGGCGCCCGAGTACCGGGGCGGCGGGCGCGGGCGCGCGCTGGTCACCGCCCTGCTGCACTGGGCCGCCGAGGCCGGCGCGGCCAGCGCCTACCTGCAAGTGCGCGCGCAGAACACGCCAGCGCTGGGGCTGTACCAGTCGATGGGGTTCAAGACAGCGTACGGTTACCACTATCGGGTGCCGGGCTGAGACGTTTTTCAGGCTCCCTCTCCCCTTGCGGGAGAGGGTTGGGGAGAGGGGGTGAATCGATGCACTGTGCCTATGCACCCCCTCTCCCCCGCCCTCTCCCACAAGGGGAGAGGGAGTAAAGACCAGCGCCGCTGTTGGCTCAAAGCAAAGGGGCAAAAATATGTATTAAATTGGCCCTTGGCGCTTAAATATCAAGCACCGGCAGCTATCTATTCAATAGCAAAAAATTGCAAATCAACGGTGGCTCAACCTGCGCACCGCCCAGTCCCCCAGGCTCTGCACGGCCTGCACAAAGAAGATCAGCACCAGCACCACGGCCAGCATGATCTCGGGCAGAAAGCGCTGGTAGCCGTAGCGGATGCCCAGGTCACCCAAACCACCGCCGCCAATCGCACCGGCCATGGCCGAGTAGCCGGTCAGGCTCACGAAGGTGATGGTCAGGCCCGCCACGATGCCGGGCAGCGCCTCGGGCAGCAGCACCTTCCACACGATCTGGCTGGTGGTGGCTCCCATGGCCTGGGCAGCTTCGACCAGGCCGTGGTCCACCTCGCGCAGCGCGGCTTCAACGAGGCGGGCCACGAAGGGTGCGGCAGCAATCGTCAGCGGCACTACGGCGGCGGCGGTGCCGATGGACGATCCCGTGATGAAGCGCGTGAAGGGGATGATGGCAACCAGCAGGATGATGAAAGGCGTGGAGCGCACGGCGTTCACCAGCCAGCCCACGAGCTTGTTGACGGGGCCGTTCTGCAACACGCCGCCGTGGTCCGTAAGGCGCAGGAACACGCCCAGCGGCACACCGATGAGGCCACCCACGATGCCGGAGATGCCCACCATGATGAGCGTCTCCCACAGCGAGGAGGCAAAGAGGTCCAGCATGGCCGGAGTGAAATGGTCGAACATGGCTTTCCTCCTCAGATCTCGATCGTGACTTCTTGCACCGCCACGCCGCCCGCGCGCAGGTGCTCCACCGCGCCGCGCACCTGCATGGGCTCGCCGCTGGCATACACGGCCAGCGAGCCGAAGGTCTCGTCCTGGATCTCGTCCACCTGGCCGTGCAGGATGCTCATGTCCACACCAAACTCGCGGATCAGCTGCGACAGGATGGGCTGGTAGGCGCTGTCGCCCGAGTACGACAGCCGCAGCAGCCGCCCCGCGTGGCCGGGCGCCGTGGTGGCCAGCTGGCGGGTGAGCTTGCGCACATGGTCAAGCACGCTCGCAGGCAGCTCTTGCGGCAGGATTTCGTCGATCAGGCTCTTGGTGATGGCCTGCTGCGGGCGCGTGAACACATCGAGTACGCGGCCCTGCTCCACGATGCGGCCCGCCTCGATCACGGCCACGCGGTCGGCCACCTGTTTGATGACCTGCATCTGGTGGGTGATCAGCACCACGGTGAGGCCCAGCTCGCGGTTGACCTGGCGCAGCAGGTCGAGGATGGAGCGGGTCGTCTCCGGGTCCAGCGCCGAGGTGGCCTCGTCGCTCAGCAATACCTTGGGGCGGCTCGCCAGCGCGCGCGCAATGCCCACGCGCTGCTTTTGCCCGCCGCTGATCTGCGCGGGGTAGCGGTCGGCCAAGTGGGCCAGGCCCACCAGTTCGAGCAGCGGGTTCACGCGCTCGCGGATCGCGGCCTTGTCCATGCCCGCCAGTTCCAGCGGCAATGCGGCGTTGTCGAACACGGTGCGCGACGACAGCAGGTTGAAGTGCTGGAAGACCATGCCGATCTCGCGCCGGGCCTCGCGCAGTTGTGCGTCGTTCAGCTGGGTCAGGTCACGGCCGCCCACGATGACCTGACCCGTGGTGGGCCGGTTGAGCAGGTTGATGACGCGCACCAGCGAGCTTTTGCCCGCGCCGCTCTTGCCGATGATGCCGAACACTTCGCCCGGCCGGATGCTGAGGTCGATGCCACGCAGGGCTTCGACGGGGCCTTGTGGGCCCTGGTAGGTTTGGGTGATACCCCGTAAATCGATCATGGAAAGCAGTGCGCGGCAGCGGCCCCACAGTGAGTGGCCGCTGCCGCGCGGGTCTGGAAAAGGATGGGCGACTGTATCGGCGAATCGTAAGTTCACAAACGATTAAAAAATCGGGTGATTAGATCGCCGAGTTATGAAGACCGCGGTACACAGACTTCAGTAACTATGAATTTCATAGCTATCAGGGCAATACCATAGAGCGCACACTGCCATTTTTCCTTGAATTTTCCTGACAACTCCAGAAACTTCTCCAGGTCACACTTCAATATTTCAACTTTTGTTGTATTATCGAACCATGCAAGAAACCGAAGTCATCCGATCCCTCGCCGCCCTGGCCCAGGAAGTGCGCCTGCGGGTGTTCCGCGCCCTGGTGGTGGCGGGCCAGGAGGGGCTCACGCCCGGCGGGCTGTCTGAGCAGTTGGGCATTGCGCCCAACACGCTGTCGTTCCACCTCAAGGAACTGACCCACGCAGGTCTGGTGAGCCAGGAGCGCCAGGGTCGCAACCTGATCTACCGCGCCTCGTTTGCCACCATGAACGACCTGCTGGCCTACCTGACCGAGAACTGCTGCCAGGGCGCTGCCTGCCTGACCGACGAGGCCACCGCCGCCTGCCAGTGCTGATCGCCCCCCAACAACTTCCACCCCACGACCCACAGCCGAAAGGAAACCACCATGAAGCGATTCCACGTCCACATGCATGTCGATGACCTTGCCAAGAGCATCGCGTTCTATTCCAGGCTGTTCGCGGCCGAGCCTGCGCGGGTCGAGACCGACTACGCCAAATGGATGCTCGAAGACCCGCGCGTGAACTTCGCCATCTCCACCCGGGGCGACAAGCCCGGCGTGGACCACCTGGGCTTCCAGGTGGACGAGGCCGACGAGCTGGCCGAGCTCAAGGCCCGCGCCCAGGGTGCCGACATGGCCCTGCTGGACGAAGGCGCCACCACCTGCTGCTATGCCCGCAGCGACAAGCACTGGATCACCGACCCGCAGGGCGTGGCCTGGGAACACTTCCACACGCTGGGCAACATCCCTGTGTTCAACGAAGCCGCTGTGCAGCAGGCAGCCAAGACCACGCAGCAGCCCGCCCAGGCCGCGTGCTGCCCCACGGGCGCACCGTCCGCCCCCGCGCCCGGCCAGGCCGCCTGCTGCGGCCCCACCGCCAACAACCCCAACAAATGCTGCTGAGCCAAGGTCTGAAATGAGCACCCCACGCACTCCTTTGAACGTGCTGTTTCTGTGCACGCACAACTCCGCCCGCAGCATCCTGGCAGAGGCTCTGCTCAACGCCATGGGCCAGGGCCGCTTCAAGGCTTACTCGGCGGGCAGCAGCCCGCGCGACAACCAGCAGCCCCACCCGCTGGGCCTGCAGGCGCTGGCCCACGCAGGCATCCCCACCGAGGGGCTGCGCAGCAAAAGCTGGGACGAATTCGCCGCCCCCGGCGCGCCGCACATGGACCTGATCATCACCGTGTGCGACAACGCAGCGGGTGAGGTCTGCCCCTTCTGGCCCGGCCATCCGGCCACGGCGCACTGGGGTTATGCCGACCCGTCAGCGGGCGATGGCTCGGACGCCGACAAGGCCGAGGCCTTCCGCAAAACCCTGCACGCCTTCAAGCAGCGCCTGGAACTGCTGGTGAACCTGCCCGACGACAAGCTGGCCGCCACCGCGCTGCAAGCCACGGCCCGCAACCTGCCCGCGCAATAAGATGAAACACTCCCTGAGTCGCTTATCGCCTTCGCCCCTCTCTCGCTGCGCGGGAGGGGGACGCACCCGGTGGCCTGGCAAAGCCAGTTCCACGGGTGCACGGGTTTGGGCCGCGCCAGTTTCATGCATCGCGGGTGGCGCGCAGCGCAATGGATCACTGAAGGGATCACTGAAATGACCATGCCACCAAGCCATTCGCAACGCGCTGCTGCCAGCGCGTTGCCCCCCTCCCCGGCCGCTGGCATGGCGGTGTTCGAGCGCTACCTCACCGTCTGGGTGCTGCTGTGCATCGTGGTGGGCATTGCGCTGGGCCAGTGGCTGCCCGGCGCGGCGCGCGCCGTGGGCGCGCTGGAGGTGGCGCGCGTCAACCTGCCGGTGGGTCTGCTCATCTGGGTGATGATCATCCCCATGCTGCTGAAGGTGGACTTTGGCGCGCTGGCCGAGGTGCGCCAGCATGTGCGCGGCATTGGCGTGACGCTGTTCGTCAACTGGCTGGTCAAGCCGTTTTCGATGGCGCTGCTGGGCTGGCTGTTCATCCGCCACTGGTTTGCGCCGTACCTGCCTGCCGACCAGATCGACAGCTACATAGCAGGGCTCATCCTGCTGGCCGCAGCGCCCTGCACGGCCATGGTGTTTGTGTGGAGCCGCCTCACCGGCGGCGACCCGCTGTTCACGCTTTCGCAGGTGGCGCTGAACGACAGCATCATGATCGTGGCGTTTGCGCCGCTGGTGGCCTTCTTGCTCGGCCTGTCGGCCATCACCGTGCCGTGGGACACGCTGCTCACCTCGGTGGTCCTCTACATCCTGATCCCCGTGGTGATCGCCCAGTGGCTGCGCAAGCGCCTGTTGCGCAAAGGCCAGGCCGCCTTCGACGCCGCCGTGGCGCGCACCGGGCCCTGGTCCATCGCCGCCCTGCTGGCCACGCTGGTACTGCTGTTCGCCTTCCAGGGCGAGGCCATCCTGCAGCAGCCGCTGGTCATCGCCCTGCTGGCCGTGCCCATCCTGATCCAGGTGCTGTTCAACTCCGCCCTGGCCTATGGCCTCAACCGCGCCGTGGGCGAAAAGCACAGCATTGCCTGCCCCTCGGCCCTGATCGGTGCGTCCAACTTCTTCGAGCTGGCCGTGGCCACGGCGATCAGCCTGTTCGGCTTTCACTCGGGCGCGGCACTGGCCACGGTGGTGGGCGTGCTGATCGAGGTGCCCGTGATGCTGGCGGTGGTGGCCGTGGTCAACCGCAGCAAGGGCTGGTACGAGGCGCGGGGCTGACGGGTGCACCGGCGGGGCCGGTCAGGCCCCCGCCACCGCCCCACGCGCCTGTACCCGGCGCGAGATCAACAGCCCCAGCACAAACACCCCCACCGCCGCCACCGTGAACACCGGTGGCAGCCAGCCACGGTCCACACTGAAAGCCACCATCAGCACGCCCGTGGACTGCCCCAAAAACAGCAGGCACGCAAACAGCGTCACCGCAGTGCCCCGCGCCTCGGGCGCCATCTGCGTGGCCTGCACCTGCAGCGTGTTGTGCAGCATGTAAAAGCCGATGCCCGCCAAGAAGCAGCCCAGCATGGCCCAACCCACCGCAGGCGCCCAGGCCAGCGACAGCAGGCCGATGGCAATGAAGCTGGCCCCCAGCACGGCCAGCCCCCGCTCGCCCAGCGCCGCCAGCCAGCGCCGCGCAAACACGCTGTAGATCAGCCCGCCTATGCCATACAGCACCATCACGCCGCCCGCCGCAGAGGCCGACAGGCCAAAGCCATCGACCATGCGCGCGGGCACAAAGGCCAGCGTGCCAAACGCGAGCGCGCCTTCAATCGCCACCACCGTCAGCACCCAGCGCACACGCGGAATGCGCAGCAGCGCCAGGGTGCCCGCCAGGTAGTTGGCCAGCGAAAACGCCGGTGCGCCCGGCACCACCACCGTGCGCAGCGCCCCGCTGGCGCGCGCATGGCGCAGCAGCAGCGTGGCCGCCGTGAAGAACAGCACGGCCAGCACACCCAGCGCCGCACGCCAGCCCAGCGTTTCGGTGGCAAAGCCGCCAAACCACTGGCCCGCCATCATCCCGGTCACCGTGGCCACCATCAGCCGCGCCAATGTTTCCTGCCGCTGCTCGTAGGCCACCTCATCGCCAATCCACGCCATCGACAGCGGAATGATCCCGGCCGCCGCCGCCCCCATGGCCGCACGCGCAACCACCAGCAGGCTGAAGCTGGGCGCCAGGGCCGTCATGGCACTGAACACCGCACACGCCGCCGTGGCGCCGATGATCACGCGCACCTTGCCCACCCGGTCGCCCAGCGGGCCATACACCAGCTGCAGCACGCCGTAAGCAACGGCAAACGCCGCAATCACGGCCGATGCATCGCCCGTGGTGATCTTGTACTCAAGGGACAGTGCCACCAGCATCGGGTCGCACACACGCATGGAGGCCATGCTGCAAAAGGCCGCCAGGCTGATCAGCCGCAGCATCGTCGAAGAAGAAGTCATGGGCGCCGATTGTGGTGCGCCACGCGCCTGCGCGCTGGCAGGGTGCGCCATGCACCCTGGGGGTTGAAGGCCACAGGGCACGCATGCCACATGGCACATGCAGCACGTGCGGCACGTCCACACAGGTACTGACACTTTTTTGGGTGGCAAGCGCTAGTCCTGCGCTTACCATGCGCCCCGGATTGATGCGCCACCATCCATCGATCAACCAACCAAGCAACACACGAGGAGAAACCGAACATGAACAAAAGAAACTTTGTGGCTGCCAGCGTCGGCCTGGCAGGCCTGTGGACCGCCACCACCAGCAGCCACGCCGCCCCACCCGCCAAAACATCTACCAGCCCCGCCCTGCTCACCATCAGCGGCGCCATCACCCAGCCCAACCGGGGCGCGCTCGATGCCACCATCGACCAGATGATGGGCAAACACGGCATCCAGTTCGACAAAGCCCACGCGCTCGACGCCGCCGCCCTGCAGCGCATGCCCGCCGTCACCATCAAGCCCACGCTCGAATACGACAGCAAGCCCCACACGCTCAAAGGCCCCCTGCTCACCACCGTGCTCGCAGCTGCGGGTGTGGCCGCTGGCAGCCCCGTGCAGCTGGTGCTGCGCGCGGTGGACGGCTACAACGTGACCATCAGCATGGCCGACGTGCAGGCCTACCGCATGATCGTCGCCACCCACATCGACGGCCAGCCCATGGCCCTGGGCGGCCTGGGCCCGCAGTGGGCGGTGTACGACGCGGACGTGCTGCCCGCCTTCAAGGACAAGCCGGTGAAGGAACGCTTTGGCCTGTGCCCCTGGGGGCTGTATCACATTGAGGTGAAGAAGGCCTGAGGCCACCGGCAAGGTAGCCCAGCAAAAAAGAAAGAGCGGCCCCCGGGACGCTCTTTTTTTGATAGCTACTAGCGCTTACCCATCAGGCGGTAGAGCCCTTTTTTATTCAAATCATCCTGCCCGCCGCGCCACCCGCACCCCCAGGGCCGCCAGTGACGACACCGTGGCCAGCGCCACCACCCCCAGCCAGCCCCACTGCGCCAGCACCAAGGCACCCAGCGCCGCACCGGCCGACATGCCGATGAACATGCCCGTGAACAACAGCGCATTGAGCCGGCTGCGCGCTGCGGGGTCGATGCCGTACACGATGGTCTGGTGCGCCACCAGCGTGGCCTGCACGCCAAAGTCAAAGCCGATGGCGCTGACCACAATCAAGCCCAGCTGGGCCTGCGCAGGCAGAAGCGGCGCCAGCGCCATCACCGCAAACGACACGGCGGCCAGCCCGGCGCCGTAGCGCGTCACCACCTCGGGCCCGCGCTTGTCGGCCAGGCGCCCGGCCAGCGGTGCAGCCAGTGCACCCGCCGCCCCGGCCAGGCCAAACGCACCTGCCGCCGCAGTGCCCAGGTTGAACTGGCTGTGCAGCATCACCGCCAGCGTGGACCAGAACGCACTGAAGCCCACCGCCAGCAGCCCCTGCGCCCAGGCCGCACGGCGCAGCGCTGCGTGCTGGCGCCACAGTGCCACCATCGAGCCGATCAGCGCGCCATAGCCCAGCTGCGTGGTGGGAGCAAAGCGCGGCAGCCCGCGCCACACGGCCACCGTCAGCAGCGCAATGGCCACCGCCGCCGCCACATACACCGTGCGCCAGCCCCACTGCTGCGCCACAAAGCCGCTGACCACGCGCGACAGCAAAATGCCCAGCAACAGCCCCGTCATCACCGTGCCCACCATGCGCCCGCGCTGTGCGGCCGGGGCCAGCGTAGCGGCGGCGGGCACCACGTCTTGCGCCACCGTGGCCGCCAGGCCCACGGCCAGGCTGGCCGCCAGCAGCGCGCCCATGCCGGGTGCCAGGCCGCTCAGCAGCAGCGCCAGCATCAACGCGATGGACTTGATGACGATGATGCGGCGCCGGTCAAACCGGTCGCCCAGCGGCGCCAGCAGCAAGATGCCCAGCGCATACCCCAGCTGCGTGAGCGTGGGCACCAGCCCCACCACGCGGCTGTCGGCCTGCATGTCGGGCCCCAGCACGCCCAGCATGGGCTGGCTGTAATACAGCGACGCCACGCTCAGCCCCGCCGTGGTCGCCAGCAGCAACAGCAGCGGCGCGCTCACCGCGCCTGCCGCACTCTCTTCAGCCAGCGCCACCGGGGCCCGCCCCGCCACACCCCATGCATGCACATTTTGAATGGAAGACATCACAACACCATCGGTTTAAAAGGAATGGGGCGATTGTTCTATCCCGTCGCCGCGCTGGGTAGTAGGCTGAATTGCAAATTCGTTATACGCTTTGCGTATGACCAACACCCTCCAGGCCCTCCCGACCCAGCCGCCCGGCGCCGACCGCATCGAGCTAATGCAGACCTTTGTCCGCATCGTCGAGGCTGGCAGCCTGTCTGCCGCCGCCCAGCAACTGGGCACCAGCCAGCCCACCGTGAGCCGCCGCCTGCAGGCGCTGGAGCGCAGCCTGGGCATCAAGCTGCTGCAGCGCTCCACCCATGTGATGAAGCTGACGGAAGACGGCGACCGCTGCTTTGCCCACGCCAAAGCCCTGCTGAAAGACTGGCGCGCCATGGAAGACGACCTGCGCGGCACGGCCGACACACCGCGCGGCACCTTGCGCGTGCTGGCGCCCCACGCCTTCGGGCAAAACCAGCTCATCCCCCCGCTGATGGACTACCTGCGCCGCTACCCCGATGTTTCGGTGGAATGGATGCTGCACGACCGCCGCCCTGACTTCATCGCAGAAGGTATCGACTGCGCCATCCAGGTGGGTGCGGTGGAAGACCCCTCGGTGGTCGCCATTCGCCTTGCCGAAGTGCCGCGCATCGTACTGGCATCGCCCGCCCTCATGGCAAGTCGACCCACACCGCAACACGCGCAGGATCTGAAGGATCTACCCTGGCTGGCGCTCAGCACCTTCTACCAGCGCGAAGTCACATTGACCCACCAGCACAGCAGCGAGGCCAGCACCTTCGCCATCACCCCCCGACTGGCCACCGACAGCCTGTACGCCCTGCGCAGCGCCGCCCTGGCCGGGCTCGGCGCGTGTATTGCATCGGCGTGGATCGTAGATGCGGATCTGCGCGCAGGCGGCTTGCTGCACTTGGTGCCCACCTGGCAGGCCCCCTCGCTACCGGTGTATCTGGTGTATCCACATGCGCGGTTTTATCCGGCGCGGTTGCGGTTGTTTTTGGAGGGGATGCGGGGGGCGATGCCGGGGTTGGCGGGGATGCGGGGGGTGGTGTCCTGAGCGGACGACGACTGCCGGCCAGAAGCAGTCGGTGGCGGCTGGCGAAATCGGACGCTCAACGTAAAAATGACCGGACCACCAACATAGGCGGCGAAGCCGCTTCCTGCTGTTGTGGGTCCGCATCGATTGACAAGTTAGAAGTCATTCTTCCATCCGTGCCTTGTAGCGATCTAGGACTTTCTGAGCCATAGCATCATCTTCAGCGATGGTGAGCACTCCGAGCACGGACAGCGATGCGATGATGTCCGCAAACCTCAGAGCTTCCAATAGCTCCTCTTTGGAATAGTTTGGCTCAATGCCGTCCGCAGTGATCCAACGTTGAACATGCAGGCCTCCCGTATGCGTGTATCCACACATGCTGTTCCAGGTGCGCTTCTTTATCTTCGATAGAGCCTGCTCCTGAAACGCTGGCGTCTTCTCGAGAGCCTCCAACAGCAGGTTTATACCCGGCGGCTCCTTACCCTTTAGGAACCGTCGGACCTCGGCATCCGTGGCGCAGAGCCACAGCCACTCTCCACGTACGTATGCCTCGAATGCAACACGCACAAGTGCCAACACAGACGCATAGAGCCGGGAATCAAGCAGAACGACTATTGCGTGGTGATGATCCTGTGCAATGGCCAGGCATCCGGCGGAAGCTCGAACGCGCTGGCTTGCAGGAAGCTCTCGTTCGTGAACTGCGAGGCGCAGCCACTCACCGTAGGCGTTCGCGGCATTCAGTTCGTTGTCGGTGAGCATGTCAGTGTGTCTCGTTCCCCAAATCGGCCAATCATTCAGAAACGGCTTGATTGGAGCACGAGACGTACCGCTGGAAAGCCTAGTCCTGCGCGCTTGAAAGGTATAGTTGGTCTGGTTGAGGTTCGTCGTTTGCTTGGAACTTCTACTCTCAACTATTTGCAAAGATCCGCGTCTGCCGACCCAGGCTGCGAGCACCTCCCAAGACTAATCTGTGTCTCGAATACCCGTCATTGTTAAGCTCATGCCGCAGGTTCTGCGGGATACATTGCATTAGACCGCGCAATGTGGAGGAGGCTTGCCGTTACCGTAGTTCTAATCTCAGTCATAGTGATTTTTGTCTCCATGGCTGGAAAACGAATGATCGAAAACTCCGAGGTATTTGCAATTGCGCAGCGTGAGATAAGCACTCGGTTCGGCTCAGAAGGTGGAACGCCGACCCTGACAATGCTTGGCTCTTACCAATTTTCAGAGGGCCTCATTTCCGGGCAAGCAAACTTCACGCTTACGCGTAACAAGCGCTGCTATCCAGTCGAGGCCAAAAAGGGATTTGGCAACTGGACTGTTTCAGTCGCGGGCGAATTCAAGTGCTAGTGACGGTACTGCTGAATTGTCCAGTCGACAGGATTGCTTTGGATACCTTGCTACCTTCGCGCTGAGCGTCAGCGTCCGCTCGGCGTCACCGGCTACTCCTGGCCGATAGCACGCGTTCAACGACGAAGCGCGGATGACAGCAACCGCTGCTGGACGATCATCTGCTGGATCTCCTCCATGGGCCGTTTCGGGCCGAAAGCGCCCCACCTCTACCCTTCGTCTGAGAGCCCTCTCACCCCGCCACCACCCGATTCCGCCCCGTGTTCTTCGCTTCATACAGCGCCGCATCCGCCCGCGCCAGCAGCTTGTCCATCGAGTCGTTCTGCGGCAGGCTCAGGGTGACGCCGATGCTGACGGTGCAGCCCACCTCGTTGCCCTGGGGCACGCAGGCGGCGCGGATGCGTTCGGCCACCTGCAGGGCGGCGTCCAGGGGGGTGTTGGGCAGCAGCAGGGCAAACTCTTCGCCACCAAAGCGGCCCAGCAGGTCTTTGCTGCGCAGGCAGCGCTGTACCTTGGCGGCAAACTCCACCAGCACGCGGTCGCCGGCCTGGTGGCCGTGGGTGTCGTTGATGGTTTTGAAATGGTCCAGGTCCAGCATCAGCATGGCCAGGGGCTGGCCGGTGCGGTGGCTGCGCTCCAGCTCGATGGCGCAGGCTTCGTCCATGTAGCGCCGGGTCAGGGTGTTGGTGAGCGAGTCGCGGGTGGCCAGCAGCTCCAGCTCGGCCCGCAGGCGGTCGCCAGCCATCAGCACGGCGCCCACCGAAAACAGCAGGACAGACACGGAAAAACTGGCGATGAACAGCACGTGCTGCGGCGTGCCGCTCAAGATGGTGTCGCCCATGGGCAGGAAGAACGTGGTGGCAAGCCGCACCAGCTGAATCACGGCGATGTACACGATCACCCCCACCGTGAGCCAGCGCGAAAAGCTGCCCATGCCCTGCCGCACGATGAACCAGGCGTGCACGGCAAACATCACGGCCAAGAGTGCCGTCACAAGCCGCAGGCGGGCTGTGTAACTGGGGTCGCCCAGGGCGAACCAAAGGGTGCCCAGCGTGACGGCGACAGTCACTGCCAGCCAGCGCCAGGTGGCTGGGCGCACGCCGTAAAAACGCTGGGTGCCCGCATACAGACCATACACGCCCCAGCACAGCAAGAAATTGGGCACGGCCGTGGTGAGGATTTCAGGCAGTTGCCCACGCGAGGCCGCCAGGATGCCGCCCACCACAATGATCAACAGCGCCTGCGCCCATTGGCCCAGACCCTGAATGCTGGGCGGGTAGCTGCGCTTGAGGGCCCACAGCACCAGCGCCATCAGAGCACTCATGGCGCTGATCAACACGATGGCGGTGCGCGGGTCTATCACGTTCATGGTGGTGCCAGTTTGCCGGAATCGTTCCAGTTTGGGGGATTGGCTGCACAGGCCAAGGCGACAGAGCATGAGGGGCGCCATGCACCACCACTTGCAGCCTACGCCCCGCTGCGGATGACGTTAAGGGTGTGGGCAGGTGCAATGGGCAGCAAGCGGGTAAACCACGGGCCGTTGCAGCCCGGCCGGTGTTCTGCATAAGCCCAAGATCGATTGCTCACTATTTGATAGCTTCTGGCGCTTCTCCATCAAGCGCCAGAGCATATTTCAACCAAATTTTCGGCGTTTTACGGCATGCGCCCCGGCCTTCAAGGCGTGAAGGCACGCACGCACCGCGTCTGCAGGTTTTGGTTCTTGGGGATGGTCACCGGATTGCCGATGGAAAAATCATTGATCCATGCATCGGTCAGGGGCGAGGCCGAGCTCTCGGTGGAGCTCCAATAGAGGGCGTTGGCGAAGCCGCCTACCGCCACCCTGTTGGTATACAGCGCCGCGAGCTGGTTGCGGGCGGGCAGGAACCAGTCGTTGTAGCAGGTGTTACCCGCCTGGCAGGGCGTATTGCCTTGCGAATCGACCTGGTAGGTGCTGCACAGTTGCGCGGCATAAACACCCGCACCCAGGGCCACTCCGACGGCCGCGGTGTTGCTGGCACCGTCGGTGTTGCTTTGCGCGCCCGGCCCCACGGCCGTGCCGAAGCCACCCCACCCGATCCCGGTGCTGTTGTCTGCGGTGGCAGCAATCAGGTTGTTCAGCCCGCCGCCCAGCGCAGCAATCACGCCGCCGCCACTGGTTTGCCCCACAGCGGTGATCAGGTAGGTATAGCCGTTGGTCAGCTGAGCGGCCCCGGCCGGGGTGAAAACCGCCACATTGACGGCACCCGCTGCATGCGCTGGCGTGACCGCCGTGATGGTGGTGGCGTTGACCACGTTGACCGAGGTAGCGGGCACACCGTCAAACGTGACGCTGGTGGCGCCGGTGAGCCCGGTGCCGGTCAGCGTGACGCCGACCCCACCCGATGCAGTGCCAGAGGTGGGGCTGATGGCGGTCAGCGTGGCGCCCGAGACGTAGAGGCTGCGGCAGATAGCCTCGACATCCACCCGGCAGGTGGCACCATTGGCCAGCATGGCCCCCACGCCGCAGGCGGGATGGGGCGATGGCGTGGGAGGCCCGGGGGGCAGCAAGGTGTTGGCCGGGTTGGTGGCAAAACACTGGGCCAGGTCGGGCGGGTCGATGGCGGCAATTCGCAGCGCAGCGCCGGAGTTGTTGCTGAAGTCCGCAGGCTGAAAGCCTGTGAAGCCACCCGCCGTGATGGGGCTGACGGTAATGGGCAGTGTCTCGCCCGCAGGTTGGGTGAACGCACTGACAACCTGCGCCATCAAACCCGCCCCCTGCCCCGCCAGGCCCACCACTGCGGCCACCAGCAGCAGCGAAGCCACACGCCGCACGCCGTGACTGCGGCGCAGCGACCACCACCCGGCCAGCGCAACAGCCACCAGCAAGGCGCCCAGCGCCAAGGGGCTGTCCACCGGCACGTTGGCCACGGCAGGGGCGCCGCTGGAGATCGTTTGGGCCGACGCGGCAAAGGGCAGCGTGGACAGCAGCATCAGCATGGCCAGCGGTGCAAACGGACCAGCGCTTCCAGGTTGGGTGTTCTTCATCGGTTGATCGTCCCTGCGGGGTGGTTGGGGTGGCGGTCGGATAGTTGCAAATTATCACAACCTCAGCAGGGCGGACGGGGGCGCATGGGGGTGATCGAAAGCAACAGCCCGAGCCGTCCTGAACCAGGCTTTTGCAGGGGCCGCTGCCCCGCTAGACTGGCATCATCATGACCCCATGAAGTTGTTGGAACCCTCCGAGTACCAGGCAGCCGCTGGTGCCGTATATCTGTCCGTAGTGCAAGAGATCGCCCGGCTCCTACCCCTTGCCCAGTTGGAGCACATTGGTGCGTCGGCCATTCCTGGAGCGGTGTCCAAAGGCGATCTGGACATTTGCGTGCTGGTGACTGCGCAAGAGCACGGGCGGGCCGTTCAGGTGCTGCAGGGCGCAGGCTACGTGGCCAAAAAGGACACCTTGCGCACGCCAGAGCTGTGCATGCTGCTGTCGCCACGCACAGACACGGACGTGGCATTGCAGGTAGTGGCCAAGGGATCGGAGTTTGAGTTCTTTCTGCACTTTCGCGATGCCTTGCGTGCAGACCCGCGCCTGGTGGAGCAGTACAACCTGCTCAAGCAGCGTTTTGCGCCCTTTGGCATGGAGCGCTACCGTGAGGAAAAATCACGCTTCATCACCAACGTTCTGACCCCTCAGGTGCTACCCGGCCGCTGCGCGGAATCCGCACCGGTTGCGAGCGGGGCTTGCAACCTTGACTGACCAGGAGACCTCATGAGCACTGCAAAAACCCCCGAAGGCCCGCCCGCATCGGTGCTGATCGACCAGCGCATCGCCGACCTGAACGATTGGCGCGGGCAAGCACTGAGCCGCATGCGGCAGCTGATCCATGAGGCGGCGCCCGAGGTGTTGGAGGAATGGAAGTGGAACGGCACGCCCGTGTGGTCGCTGGGCGGGATTCTGTGCACGGGCGAGTCGTACAAGTCAGCGGTAAAACTGACCTTTCTGAAGGGCGCTTCGTTACCAGACCCGGCGAAGCTCTTCAACGCCAGTCTGGACGGCAACGCCCGGCGTGCCATAGACATCCACGAAGGGGACACCGTGGACGCGGAGGCCTTCAAGGCGCTGATCCGCGCAGCGGTGGCCCTGAATGCCGGGGGTGCGAAGGCCAAGGCGAAATCGGCACGGGGTGCACGCACGACCAGTTAGGTGCAGACAGCCCGCGGAGTCAGTCGTGTCTGAAAACTATTATTTCGATAGCAAACAACCGATAACCATTAAGCGCTAGGGCCAATTTCAATCAAAATCTACTGCCCCGCATCCATCTCACTCACGCCGCTGCTGTAGCGCCACTGCACACGCAGCGCCATAGACTCCCCCTGCGCCAGCGTGCGCAGGCCGGGCTGCCCGGGCTGATGGAAGGCGTCGATGGGTTGTGTGATGGGCTCAAAGCAGAATGCTGGGCCCTGTGGCGGTCGGTAGATCAGGCAGTAGTGCTGGTCGGTACCGCCGTCTTGCGCAAAGTCCGGCATCTGGGCGGTCAAGCGCAGGCCGCGCTCGGGCCAGTCGATCTGCGCGGTGCCGCCCCAGCCGGTGTAGGCGTTGTCGATGAGGCCGCCGTTGGCGGGCGCGCCGGTGTTCAAGTCCCAGCCGGGCGGGAAGTGCTGCGTGTGCTGTGTGGGCAGAGGGTCGTCGCCACACAGCCACACGCCCTGCACCGGCGCCGTGATGCGCGTGCCGGGCGTGCGCGGAAACCAGGGGTGCAGGCCCAGGCCGTAGGGCAGCGGCTGCGCGCCCAGGTGCCGCACCTGCACCGACTGGTCCAGGCCGCCGTCCACCAGGCGGAAGGTCTGTACACATTCGTACTCGTAGGGGTTGCCGTCAAAGTGCTGTGAGCGCAGCTGCATCTGCAGCGTGTCGGGCGCGGGCTGGGTGAGCTGCCAGGGCTGCAGCCAGCCATCGCCATGGATGGGGTACGGCTCGCTCACGCGGTTGGGGCGCATGGGGTGGAACTGGCCCGCGTGCTCAAACCCGCCGCCGCTGATGCGGTTGGACCAGGGCACCATGGCAAACGACGCGAGCTGGTACAGGTCGGGCGTGGCGCCATCCCACGGGCGCCACAGGTCGATGCGTACGCCAGCCTTTTGCGGGTCGTCGATCTGCCAGGCCGCCACGCTGCCGCCCAGTGTGGGCACCAGGCCCAGGTGCTGCCCCGCGTGGTGCAGCCAAACGATGGGGTGGGAGGATGTGGCCTCGGTCATGGGCAGTGTGCTTTCTTTGGTGTGTTGACGGGGATTGCGGGTTGGCAGAGCGCTCGGGGCTGCGTTCAGCGCTTGGAGCGGATAACAAAACCCAGCAAAGCGGTTCTGGCCAGGCGCCGCGTCGCAGGCAGTACGCGTAGTACGACAAGACGCGGCAACGGCGCCAGAAGGGTTTTGTTAGCCGCTCTCAGCCGCCAAATGGATGGGCGGGCAGGCCCAGGCTGTCGGTGTCCACCGCAAACAGCGCCCCGGCCAGCGGCTCGGCCGCCAGCTGCTCGGGCGTGAGGCCTACCCACGCCGAGCTGATGAAAAGCGTGCGCAGGTCTGCGCCGCCAAACGCGCAGGTGGTGACCTGGCTGACTGGCAGGCGCACGCGCCCCAGTTCGGCTGCGGTCACCGGGTCGTGGCAAGTCACGCACCAGCCGCCCCAGTGTGCAATCCACAGGCGGCCCTGCGCGTCGGTAGTCATGCCATCGGGCAGGCCGTCTTCGGGCAGCCAGTGCTTCCACAGCGTTTTGTTTGACACGGTGCCTGCGGCCAGATCGCTGTCGTAGCGGTAGGTGTTGCCTTCGATGGTGGCGTTGAAAAACATGGCCGCGCCCTGCCCCGTGCCAGACCAGGTGGGGCCGTTGGTCACGGCAAAGCCGTCGTCGTGGCGGGTGCAACTGCCGTCGGGGTCATAGCGGTAGAGCGCGCCCGTGGGCGCCTCGCACGCAAAGTCCATGGAGCCCGCCCAGAAGCGCCCTTGTGCATCGCACTTGCCGTCGTTGAAGCGGTTGCCCGCGCGGTCGGGTTCGGGCTGGTGCAGGTAGCGCGGGGCCATGTCGGTGGCCGGGTCGAACAGCGCAAAACCCCGGCGCAGCGTGACGATGAAGCCGGGGGCATGCGCGCGTTCGGCGATGGCGGAGATCTCTTCGTCAAACGTCCAGCGCTGGTGGCCGCCGGTGGCCGGGTCCCAGCGGTGCAGCTCGCACCCAAGGATGTCCACCCAGTACACGGCCTGCTCGCGCACCGACCAGAGCACGCCTTCGCCCAGCGCGTTGCCCAGTGCGATCACGCAGCGCACGGCGCCGGTGATGGGCGCAGAACGGGCAGCGCCCTCGGGCGGAGAGAAGGGGGTATCCAGCAAGGGGCGCATGCGTGTCTCCGGTCTTTTTTTTATCGGCCTGCCGCCAGGCACTTGACGAACGGCATCTTATCAACGCCAATTGATGCTTGAAATGAAATTTTTTTCAATTGATTGATTGCAATATTTATATGTCAAAGGTTTTTACCCCCTCCTCTTCCTCGACCGATGCCACCGGCGCCCCCCAGGGCCTGGCGAAATTCCCCAGCCTGCAAGGCCGTGCCGTGTTTGTGACGGGCGGCGGCAGCGGCATTGGTGCTGCCATCGTTGCGGCGTTTGCCGAGCAAGGTGCCCGCGTGGCGTTTGTGGATGTGGCCCGCAACGCGAGCGAAGCCCTGGCCCAACACATTGCCGACGCAGGCCTGCCCCGCCCCTGGTGGCGTGTGTGCGATGTGCGCGATGTGAACGCCCTGCAGGCCTGTGTGGCCGAAGCGGCGGCCGAGCTGGGCAGCGACTTTGCGGTGCTGGTGAACAACGTGGCCAGCGATGACCGGCACACGCTCGAATCCGTAACGCCCGAGTACTACGACGAGCGCATGGCCATCAACGAGCGCCCCGCCTTCTTCGCCATCCAGGCCGTGGTGCCCGGCATGCGCAGGCTGGGCGCGGGCTCGGTGATCAACCTGGGCTCCACCGGTTGGCAGGGCAAGGGCACGGGCTACCCCTGCTATGCGATTGCCAAGTCGTCGGTAAACGGCCTCACGCGCGGGCTGGCCAAGACGCTGGGGCAGGACCGGATCCGCATCAACACGGTGTCGCCGGGGTGGGTGATGACGGAGCGGCAGATCAAGCTGTGGCTGGATGCCGAGGGCGAGAAGGAGCTGGCGCGCAACCAGTGCTTGCCAGACAAGCTGCGGCCGCATGACATTGCGCGGATGGTGTTGTTTTTGGCGTCGGACGATGCGGCGATGTGTACGGCTCAGGAGTTCAAGGTGGATGCGGGGTGGGTTTGATTTTTTGAAGTCTTTTTGGGCTCTGGCGCTTATCCATTAAGCGCTGGTAGCTATTGTTTTTGTAGTTTCTGGTTATCTACGAGCGTTCGAGCTGATCCTGTATGAGCCGGCGCGCGCTGGTTTGAGAGGCATGCTTGGATTCAGGACGGAGGCCGGGAGTCGCCCGGCGTGCGAGTAACTTTCTTTCGCGTCGCCGAAAGAAAGTCACCAAAGAAAGGGCGACCCTGCTGTCTGCGACCCCTTCGCTACGCTGCGGGGCAACCTGGGGTGCTCGGTCACGGGGTGCGCCGTGGAACTCGCTTTGTGCTGCGCGCGTCGCTCAAACAGCCACGGCGAGCTAGAACACGAAGCACGCGCGCTCCGACGCGCGTGCCACCCCGCGCCCTGCGCGCCCCAGGCGCATCCAGAAGGGAACCCGAGGGACATCCACTCGGGCCATTGCTTCGCTGCGCTGCGCTCGGCCCCGTCTCGCGGGCGCAAGCGCCACGCGCTGCGAAAGCTGGGCCGAACGCAGCGATGGCCCGTGTGGCTGTTCGGCTGTTGGATGTTCGGCTGTCCACCCCCTGCTGGCTGCGCCTGCGGCGGGGCGGTTGCGGGGTGGCATGGGCGTCGTAGCGCCCATGCTTCGTGCTCTGACTCGCCGTGGATGTCTGAGCGGCGCGCGCGAGCGCAGAGCGAGTTCCACGGCGCACCCCGCAACCGCCCTGCCGCAGGTTTGCCCCTTCGCACAGCGAAGGGGTCGCAGACTGGGGGTCGCCTTTCTTTTGGGTACTTTTCTTTGGCGAAGCAAAGAAAAGTACCTCGCCCGCCGGGGCGACTCCCGGCCTCCGCCCTGAACCCAGGCACCCGGCCACATCAGCCCAAAGACCTAGAACCAGGGAAGCGCTCACCAAAAGACTATCAAAACAATAGCTACCAGCGCATATCTCACTAGCGCATCCAGCCAATATCAATTCAAAACCATCAATCCCCCACCTCCAACCGCCTCCCGTACTGCACCAGACTCGTCTGCTTCAACGCCTTCATCATCACCTTCGCCGCTGGCGACAACAGCCGGTCCGACCGCGTGATGATCCCGAACGCATCCATATGGCACGGCATCGCCAGCGGCAACACCGTCACGATCCCATGCGCCGCGTAATAGCGCGCCACATCCTCCGCCACCACCGCAATCATGTCGCTCTGCTGCAGCATGCGCGTGATGAACAGTAGGGCCGATGTCTCCACCGTGTGCAGCGGCGGCGCCAGCCCGTCCTGCTGGAACATCAGGTCAAACCGGTGGCGCAGCACGCTGCCCGCAGGCGGCACGATCCAGCTGGCCGACACCACATCGCGCAGCGTCAGCCCCGTCATGCTCGACAACGGGTGGCCCGGGCGCGTCATGGCGCAGACCAGCTCTTCCGTCAGCGACTCGTAGCGCAGGTTCTCCTTGTCGTGCTCCTCGTACAGGCGGCCCACCACGATGTCGAGCTTGCCCTGCTCCAGCCGCTCCAGCAGCACGGGGCTGGTTTCAATATCGAGCGAAATGCGCAGGCTGGGGTGCTCCTGCTTGACCAGCGCCACGGCGGCGGGCAGCAGGCTCAGCCCGGGTGAGGTGATGGCGCCGATGCCCACCTGTCCGTAGTGCCCGCGCTTGAGCGCGCCGATCTCGTCGTGCGCCTGGTTCAGGTTGGCCAGGGCCATGCGCGCGTGGCGAATCATCGTTTCGCCGTACCAGGTGGGGCGCATGCCACGCGGCAGGCGATCAAACAGCGACACCTCCAGCACGTCCTCCAGATCCTTGAGCAGCTTGGACGCAGCGGGCTGGGTCATGCTGAGCACCTGGGCGGCGCGGTGGATGTTGCCCTCTTCGGCCAGGGCCACCAGCAGCAGCAGTTGGCGCGTCTTGAGGCGGGCGCGGATGAACCAGTGGTTGTAGGTGCTCATGGATGGAGGAGGAGGACGAGAAAAGGGAGGGGTTTTCCAGAATGCAAAGAACGATATGTATTTTGTCTAAAAAACGATTGGATTGATATCGAAACCTTCCATAGACTTCGCCGCAACTGCAACAAAGGCCTCTCTCCATGAAGCTCGGCGACCTCCAGCTCAGCCCCCGGCACCTGATCAACGGCCGGTGGGAAATCGGCACCACCACCGGCATCAGCACCAACCCGTCGGACACCCGCGAGGTGGTGGCCGAATACGCCCGCGCCGACCGCAACCAGACCGAGCTGGCCGTGCGCGCGGCGGCCGACGCCCTGCCCACCTGGAGCCAGAGCACCCCCCAACGCCGCGCCGACGTGCTGGACATGATTGGCAGCGAGCTGCTGGCACGCAAGGACGAGCTGGGCGCACTGCTGGCCCGCGAAGAAGGCAAGACCCTGCCCGAAGGCATCGCCGAAGTGGCGCGCAGCGGGCAGATCTTCAAGTTTTTTGCGGGCGAGGCGCTGCGCATCCAGGGCGAGCTGCTGGCCTCTGTGCGCCAGGGCGTGCAGGTGGACGTGACCCGTGAGCCCGTGGGCGTGGTGGGCATCATTGCGCCGTGGAACTTCCCGTTCGCCATCCCGGCCTGGAAGATCGCCCCGGCCCTGGCCTACGGAAACACCGTGGTGTTCAAGCCCGCCGAGCTGGTGCCCGCCTGCGGTTGGGCGCTGGCCGAAATCATCAGCCGCAGCGGCCTGCCCGCCGGTGCCTTCAACCTCGTCATGGGCAGCGGCCGCGAGGTGGGCCAGACGCTGGTGGACCACCCGCTGGTCAATGCGCTGAGCTTTACCGGATCGGTCGCCACAGGCGACCGCATCTTGCGCGCAGCCTCAGCACGGCGCGCCAAGGTGCAGCTGGAGATGGGCGGCAAGAACCCGCTCATCGTGCTGGCCGACGCCGACCTGGACCAGGCGGTGGACTGCGCGCTGCAGGGCTCGTATTTCTCCACCGGTCAACGCTGCACCGCATCGAGCCGCCTCATCGTGGAGGCCGAGGTGCACGACGCCTTTGTGGCGCGCCTGCGCAACCGGCTGGCCAGCCTGAAGGTGGGCCATGCGCTGGAGCGCGGCACCGAGATGGGTCCGGTGGTGGACGACAACCAGCTGGCACAAAACCTGGATTACATCGACATTGCGAAGAGCGAGGGAGCGGAGCATGTCTGGGGTGGCGAGCGCCTGGAGCGCCCCACCCCAGGCCACTACATGAGCCCCGCCCTCTTCCTGGCCCGCCCCGAGCACCGCGTGGCGCGCGAGGAAATCTTTGGCCCCGTGGCCTGCGTGCTGCGGGCTGACGACTACGAGCACGCACTGGCCTTGGCCAACGACACGCCCTTCGGCCTGTGTGCGGGCATCTGCACCACGTCGCTCAAGCGCGCCATGCACTTCAAGCGCCACGCCGCAGTGGGCATGACCATGGTGAACCTGCCCACGGCGGGTGTGGACTTCCATGTGCCTTTTGGCGGGCGCAAGGAATCCAGCTACGGCGCCCGTGAGCAGGGGCGCTACGCCGCTGAGTTCTACACCACGGTCAAGACGGGCTACATGCTGGCTTGAGCCCTGCCCTTTTCGAGCGTTCCTTCTTTCCATCCCGCAACCATCGTCAACCAACCATTACAGACAGGAGACAAGATGATGAAAATGAACCGCCGCACCGTTGCTGCCGCCTTGGCCAGCGTGCCCGTGGCCGCCTTGCTGCCCGGCGCCGCCTGGGCGCAAAAGCCCCTCGTGCTGGGCTTCAGCCAGGTGGGGGCCGAGAGCGAATGGCGCACCGCCAACACCGAGTCCATCAAGTCGGCCGCCAAGGAGGCGGGCATCGAGCTGAAGTTCTCGGACGCGCAGCAAAAGCAGGAGAACCAGATCAAGGCCATCCGCTCGTTCATCGCGCAGAAGGTGGACGTGATTGCGTTCTCGCCCGTGGTGGAGTCGGGCTGGGAGCCCGTGCTGCGCGAGGCCAAGGCCGCCAAGATCCCCGTGGTGCTGACCGACCGCGCGGTGAACACCAAGGACACGTCGCTGTACGTGACCTTCATGGGCTCGGACTTTGTGGAAGAAGGCCGTAAGGCCGGCCGCTGGCTGGTGGAGAAGATGAAGGACCAGAAGGGTGAGGTCAACATCGTCGAGCTGCAAGGCACCGTGGGCTCCGCCCCTGCCATCGACCGCAAGAAGGGTTTTGAAGAAGTCATCAAGGCCGACTCCAAGTTCAAGATCATCCGCAGCCAGACCGGCGACTTCACCCGCGCCAAGGGCAAGGAAGTGATGGAGGCCTTCCTGAAAGCCGAGGGCAAGAAGATCAATGTGCTGTACGCGCACAACGACGACATGGCGATTGGCGCCATCCAGGCCATCGAAGAGGCCGGCATGAAGCCCGCCAAGGACATCGTGATCATCTCCATCGACGCGGTGAAGGGCGCCTTCGAAGCCATGATCGCCGGCAAGCTCAATGTGAGCGTGGAATGCAGCCCCCTGCTGGGCCCGCAGCTGATGAGCGCTGTGAAGGACATCAAGGCAGGCAAGGCCGTACCCAAGCGCATCGTGACCGAAGAAGGCATCTTCCCGATGGAAGTGGCGGCGAAGGAAATGCCGAACAGGAAGTATTAACCCCCTGAGGCGCTGCGCGCCTTCCCCCTTTCTCTCGCATCGCTGCGCGATGCGGGAAGGGGGACGCCACCGGCCCGGCGGGGCGGCCCTTGGGCGGTGGCTCTGGCACTGGGCCGCGACAGTTTCGTAAGGCCGTGACGCATCCAAGCGGCAATCAAATCAAAACAACATCAGGAGACAGACTCAAATGAAGCGTGCAATTTTCAAGGCCGTGTTGGCCACCGTGGCACTGGCTGCCATCGGAGCCACGTCCGTGGCATCGGCCCAGGACAAGGGCACCATCGGCATCTCGATGCCCACCAAGTCCTCAGCGCGCTGGATTGCGGATGGCGACAACATGGTCAAGGTGCTCAAGGACCGGGGCTACAAGACCGACCTGCAGTACGCCGAAGACGACATCCCCAACCAGTTGGCGCAGATCGAGAACATGATCACCAAGGGCGCCAAGGTGCTGGTGATCGCGTCGATTGACGGCACCACGCTGTCGCGCGTGCTGCAAAGCGCAGCAGACAAGGGCGTGAAGGTCATCGCGTACGACCGCCTCATCAAGGGATCGAAGAACGTGGACTACTACGCCACGTTCGACAACTTCCAGGTGGGCGTGCTGCAGGCCACGTCCATCGTGGACAAGCTGGGCCTCAAGCAAGGCAAGGGCCCGTTCAACATCGAACTGTTCGGCGGCTCGCCCGACGACAACAACGCCTTCTTCTTCTACGACGGCGCGATGAGCGTGCTGCAGCCCTACATCGACAGCGGCAAGCTCGTGGTGCGCAGCAAGCAGACCGGCATGAACAAGGTGGGCACGCTGCGCTGGGATGGCTCGGTGGCCCAGGCGCGCATGGACAACCTGCTGTCGGCCTACTACGGCAAGGACAAGGTGCATGCAGTGCTGTCGCCCTATGACGGCATCTCCATCGGCATCCTGTCCTCCCTCAAGGGCGTGGGCTACTGCACCGCCCAGCAGCCCTGCCCCGTGGTCAGCGGCCAGGACGCTGAGGTGCCTTCCATCAAGTCCATCCTCAAGGGCGAGCAATCTTCCACCGTGTTCAAGGACACCCGCGAGCTGGCCAAGGTGGCCGCCAACATGGTGGACGCCGTGCTGACAGGCAAGCAGCCCGAGATCAACGACACCAAGACCTACAACAACGGCGTGAAGGTGGTGCCCTCGTACCTGCTCAAGCCGGTGTCGGTGGACGTATCCAACTGGAACACGGTGCTGGTCGGCAGTGGCTACTACAAAGAGTCTCAGATCAAGTGAGCGAGAGCGGCTTCTGCATCTAAAGCCGCCGCCTGCGAATGCCTCTGGGGCAGCGCAGGCGGCCTGCAACCGGGATGGGGCCAGAGGCCCCACCAACAGACTGAGAGACCATGCTTCTTGAAATGCGGAACATCCGCAAAACCTTCCCCGGCGTAGTGGCGCTGAACCAGGTCAACCTGCAGGTGCAGGCCGGGGAGATCCATGCCATCGTCGGCGAAAACGGAGCGGGCAAATCCACGCTGATGAAGGTGCTGTCGGGTGTGTACCCGCACGGCAGCTACAGCGGCCAGATCCTGTTCGACGGGCAGGAGCGCGAATTTGCGGGCATTCGCGACAGCGAGCACCTGGGCATCATCATCATTCACCAGGAGTTGGCGCTGGTGCCACTGCTGTCGATTGCCGAGAACATCTTCCTCGGCAACGAAACCGCGCGGCACGGCGTCATCGACTGGATGGCCGCCCACAGCCGCGCCCAGGCGCTGCTGCACAAGGTGGGCCTGCGCGAGTCGCCTGACACACCAGTGGGCCAGCTGGGTGTGGGCAAGCAGCAGCTGGTGGAAATTGCCAAGGCGCTGTCGCGCAAGGTGCGCCTGCTGATCCTGGACGAGCCCACCGCGAGCCTCAACGAGAACGACAGCCAGGCCCTGCTGGACCTGCTGCTGGAGCTGAAAGCCCAGGGCATTACCTGCATCCTGATCTCGCACAAGCTCAACGAAATCTCGCGCGTAGCCGACTCGATCACCGTGCTGCGCGACGGCAGTACCGTGCAGATGCTGGACTGCCGCGAAGGCCCGGTGAGCGAAGACCGCGTGATCCAGGCCATGGTGGGCCGCGAGATGAGCGACCGCTACCCCCAGCGCCAGCCGCAAGTGGGCGACATTGTTTTTGAGGTGCGCAACTGGCGCGCCCACCACCCGCAGCGCAGCGACCGCGAGCACCTCAAGGGCATCGACCTGAATGTGCGGCGCGGCGAGATAGTGGGCATTGCGGGCCTGATGGGCGCAGGCCGCACCGAGCTGGCCATGAGCATCTTCGGCCGCTCCTGGGGCCAGCGCATCAGCGGCGAAGTGCGGCTGCACGGCCAACCCATCGACGTGAGCACTGTGGAAAAGGCCGTGCGCCACGGCCTGGCCTATGTGACCGAAGACCGCAAGGGCAATGGCCTGGTGCTGAACGAAGACATCCAGTTCAACACCTCGCTGGCCAACCTGCCGGGCGTGTCGTTCGCCAGCGTGATCGACAGCGGTCAGGAACACCGCGTGGCACAGGACTACCGCGAGAAGCTGCGCATCCGCTGCTCGGGCGTGGACCAGAAGACGCTGAACCTGTCGGGCGGCAACCAGCAAAAAGTGGTGCTGAGCAAATGGCTGTTCACCAGCCCCGAAGTGCTCATCCTCGACGAGCCCACGCGCGGCATCGACGTGGGCGCCAAGTACGAGATCTACACCCTCATCGCCCAGCTGGCGGCCGAGGGCAAATGCGTGATCGTGATCTCCTCCGAAATGCCCGAGCTGCTGGGCATCACGGACCGCATCTATGTGATGAACGAAGGCCGCTTTGTGGCCGAGATGCCAACTTCAGATGCCTCGCAAGAAAAGATCATGCGAGCCATCGTGAGTGCCCCCCCTGAGGCGCTTCGCGCCATCCCCCCCAAGGGGGACGCCGCCCGTGCGGCGGGGCGGCCCTTGCACGGCGGCCGCGCGTAGCTGCAGCGCCCCTCTTCAGCGCCTGATGAACCGCACAACGCATTGAACTGATGACCGAAATGAGCCAGACCACCCATCCCCCCGCCAGCACGCTGGCCGACGGCAGCCCGACAGCAGCGGCGCGGCACGACAAATCGCTGTTGCAGCACCTGCAGCACAACCTGCGCGAATACGGCATGTTGATCACGCTGGTGGCCATCATGGGCTTCTTCCAGTACATGACCGAGGGCACGCTGATGCAGCCCTTGAACCTGACCAACCTGGTGCTGCAGAACAGCTACATCGTCATCATGGCGCTGGGCATGTTGCTGGTCATCGTGGCCGGGCACATCGACCTTTCGGTGGGCTCGGTGTGTGGCTTCATCGGCGCGCTGGCAGCGGTGCTGATGGTTGAGTACAACTGGCACTTTGTGCCCGCCACGCTGGTGTGCCTGCTGTGCGGCGGGCTCATCGGCGCCATTCAAGGCGGGTTTGTGGCCTTCTCGCGCATCCCCTCGTTCATCGTCACGTTGGCGGGCATGCTGGTGTTCAAGGGCCTGGCGTTGGCGCTGCTGGCGGGGCAGTCGGTGGGGCCGTTCCCTTCGGCGTTCCAGATGCTCAGCTCGGGCTTCATCCCCGACCTGTTCAGCGTGGAGGGGCTGCGCCTGACCTCGCTGCTGCTGGGCGCTGCGGTGGCTGCGGCTCTGGCCGTGGGCGGACTGCGCCAGCGCGCCAACCGCCTGCGCCACGGCGTGCAGACAGAGCCTGCGGGTCTGTTCATCGCCCGCACCATCGTTTTTGGCGGGCTGCTGGTGTACTTCAGCTACCTCCTGGCCTCATACAAGGGCCTGCCCAACGTACTCATCGTGATGGCGCTGCTGATCGTGCTGTTCGACTTTGTCACCAGCCGCACCACCATCGGCCGCCGTATCTACGCCATGGGCGGCAACGAGAAGGCGGCCAAGCTCTCGGGCATCAAGACCGAGCGGCTTACGCTGTACGCCTTCATCAACATGGGCGTGCTGGCAGCCCTGGCCGGGCTGGTGTTTGCGGCGCGGCTCAACACCGCCACGCCCAAGGCGGGCCTGGGTTTTGAGCTGGACGTGATTGCGGCCTGCTTCATCGGCGGCGCATCGGCATCGGGCGGCGTGGGCAAGGTGATGGGCGCGGTCATCGGCGCCTTCGTGATGGGCGTGATGAACAACGGCATGTCCATCCTGGGCATCGGCATCGACTACCAGCAGGTCATCAAGGGCGTCGTGCTGCTGGCCGCCGTGCTCGTGGACGTTTACAACAAGAACAAAGCGTGATGACCCCCATGGACGCATCCACCGTTCACGCCCCTGCTGCCGCGCCTGTGCTGCAGCTCTCGGGCATCCACAAGCAGTTTGCGGGCATCCCCGTGCTGCGCGATGTGCAGCTCAACCTCTACCCCGGCGAGATCCATGCGCTGATGGGGCAAAACGGTGCGGGCAAGTCCACGCTGATCAAGGTGCTGACGGGCGTGCTGGAGGCCAGCGGCGGGCAGATGTGGCTGGGCGGAGAAGCGGTGTGGCCGGACTCGCCGCTGGCGGCGCAGCGCCTGGGCATTAGCACCGTGTACCAGGAGGTCAACCTTTGCCCCAACCTCTCGGTGGCCGAGAACATCTTTGCGGGCCGCTACCCGCGCTGCGGCATCGCGCAGGGCTTTCGCATCGACTGGGCCACGCTGCACCAGCGCGCCCGCGATCTGGTGGCGCGCATCGGCCTACAGATCGACGTGACGCGCCTGCTGTCGGACTACCCCGTGGCCGTGCAACAGCTGGTGGCGATTGCGCGCGCACTCAGCATCGAATCGCGCGTGCTGATCCTGGATGAGCCCACCTCCAGCCTGGACGACGACGAAGTGCAAAAGCTCTTCGAGGTGCTTCGGCGCCTGCGCAGCGAGGGGCTGTCCATCGTCTTTGTGACGCATTTCCTGAACCAGGTGTATGCCGTTTCCGACCGCATCACCGTATTGCGCAACGGCAGCTGGGTGGGCGAGTGGCGCGCGCAGGACCTGGGCCCACAGGCACTGATCGCAGCCATGCTGGGCCGCGACCTGGCCGCAGCGTCGGAGCAACCCGCACCAGCGCCCTCCGTGGACAGCCGTCAAGCCACGCTGCTGCAAACCGAGGGCCTGGGGCAGGACACGCAACTGCAGCCGCTGGACCTGCAGATCCGTGCCGGCGAGGTGGTGGGCCTGGCGGGGCTGCTGGGCTCGGGCCGCACCGAGCTGGCGCGCCTGCTGTTTGGCCTGGAGCAGCCCGACCGGGGCGCGCTGCGCATCGACGGGCAGGTGGTGAAGTTCGCAAACCCCATGGACGCCATCCGCCATGGCCTGGCCCTGTGCCCCGAAGAGCGCAAGACCGACGGCATCGTGGCCGAACTCTCGGTGCGCGAGAACATTGCGTTGGCGCTGCAGGCCCGCATGGGCGTGGGCAAATTTCTCTCGCGCGACGAGCAAACGGCGCTGGCCGAGCGCTATGTGAAGCTGCTGGGCATCAAGACCGAGAGTGTGGACAAGCCCATCGGCCTGCTCTCGGGCGGCAACCAGCAAAAGGCGATCCTCGCGCGCTGGATGGCCATCGAGCCGCGCCTGTTGATCCTGGACGAACCCACACGCGGCATCGACGTGGCCGCCAAGCAGGAAATCATGGACCAGATCCTGCGCCTGGCCCAGGCGGGCATGGCCGTGCTGTTCATCTCTTCCGAAATGAGCGAGGTGGTGCGCGTGGCGCACCGCATCGTGGTGCTCCGCGACCGCCACAAGGTGGGTGAGCTGCCTGCGGGCAGCAGCGAAGACGCCGTCTACGAACTCATCGCCGCAGAACATGCTTGAACGTTCCCCCTCTCCTTCCCTTTTGGCCGCGCTGCTGCGCCACCGCCTAGCGTGGCCCATCATCACGCTGCTGCTGTTGCTGGCTGTCAATACGGCTTTCAACGCCAGTTTTCTGCGCATCGAATGGCGCGACGGGCACCTGTACGGCAGCCTCATCGACATCCTGAACCGCGCCGCACCGCTGGTGCTGGTGTCGCTGGGCATGACATTGGTGATCGCCACGCGCGGCATCGACATCTCGGTGGGTGCCACCGTGGCCATTGCAGCGGCGGTGGCGGCCTGGATGATCGGCGGATCGGTATCGGGCACTGAAAGCCGGTTCCCATTGCCGATCGCCATCCTGGGCGCCATCGGCGTGGCGCTGATGTGTGGGCTGTGGAACGGCGTGCTGGTAGCCAAGGTGGGCATGCAGCCCATCATTGCCACGCTGATCCTCATGGTGGCGGGCCGGGGCATTGCCCAGCTCATCACCGACGGGCAGATCATCACCATCTACTACACACCCTACTTCTTCATGGGGGGCGGGTACCTGGCGGGCCTGCCTTTCTCGCTGTTTGTGGTGGCTGTGGTCTTTGCCGTGCTGTACCTGGCCATCACGCGCACGGCGCTGGGCCTGTTCATCCAGGCAGTGGGCATCAACCCCACGGCGGCGCGGGTGGCGGGTGTGCAGGCGGGGCGGCTTATCGTGGCGGCCTATGTGTTCTGCGGCGTGTGCGCGGGCATTGCGGGGCTGCTGATCAGCTCCAACGTGAAGAGCGCGGATGGCAACAACGCCGGGCAGCTGCTGGAGCTGGACGCCATCCTGGCCGTCACGCTGGGTGGCACCGCCCTCACGGGCGGCCGCTTCAGCCTGGTGGGCAGCGTGATTGGCGCACTCATCATCCAGACGCTGACCTACGCCATCTATTCGCTGGGCGTGCCGCCCGAGATCAACCTGGTGGTGAAGGCCGTGGTGGTGTTCATCGTGATGCTGCTGCAGTCGCCCGAGTTCCGGGCGCACGTGGGTGCCCTGGCACGCCGCCCCGGCGCGGGAGCTTTGCAATGAGCGCCGTACCCAAGACCGCAGGCTTCGGCACGGTGAACCACCCTGCCCCACAGGCCGCCGCCGCGCGCGCGCGGTTCAACCCCAAGTACCTGCCGCTGGCAGCCACCATCTCGCTGTTCGTGGCCATGGCCACGCTGGGCTCGGTGCTGTACACCGGGTTCTTCTCGGCCCAGGTGTTCCTCAACCTGCTGATCGACAACGCCTTCCTCATCATCGTGGCGGTGGGCATGACGTTTGTGATCCTGTCCGGCGGCATCGACCTCTCTGTGGGCTCGGTGGTGGCGCTGACCACCATGGTGCTGGCCGCGTTGGTGGAGCACCGGGGGTGGAACCCCATGGTCGCCATCCCGCTGGTGCTGCTGATGGGCACAGCATTTGGCGCGTTCATGGGCTTTCTGATTGAACGCTTTCGGCTGCAGCCCTTCATCGTCACGCTGGCGGGCATGTTCCTGGCGCGCGGGCTGTGCTACCTCATCAGCATCGATTCCATCAGCATCACGCACGAGGGCTATTCGGAGCTGGCCCAGTGGCGCCTGCCGCTGTGGGAAGGCGCATCCCTATCGCTGGGCGCGCTCATCGCCATTGCCGTGCTGCTGGTGGCCCTGTTTGTGGCGCACTGCACACCGTTTGGCCGCAGCGTGTATGCGGTGGGCGGCAGCGAGCACTCGGCCGTGCTCATGGGCCTGCCGGTGCGCCGCACGCTCATTGGCGTCTACACGCTCTCGGGCTTTTGCTCAGCGCTGGCGGGCGTGGTGTTCACGTTCTACATGCTGTCGGGCTACGGCCTGCATGCCGTGGGCATGGAACTGGACGCAATTGCCGCCGTGGTCATTGGCGGCACGCTGCTCACGGGTGGCGTGGGCTATGTGGCGGGCACGCTGTTTGGCGTGCTCATGCTCGGGATCATCCAGACCCTGATTTCCTTCGACGGCACGCTCAGCTCCTGGTGGACACGCATCGTCGTCGGTGTGCTGCTGTTCGCTTTCTGTCTACTGCAGCGGCTGCTTTCGCGCCGCTCGGGCAAGGCCCGTTGACTCTTCATTTCTCCTCTTTCTCTCGCACCCCACCATGACCACCCCCAAGCGCAAACTCCGCTCCGCCGAATGGTTCGGCACGGCCGACAAAAACGGCTTCATGTACCGCAGCTGGATGAAGAACCAGGGCATCCCCGACCACGCGTTCGACGGCCGCCCCGTGATCGGCATCTGCAACACCTGGTCCGAGCTGACCCCGTGCAACGCACACTTTCGCAAGATTGCCGAGCATGTGAAACGCGGCATTTATGAGGCGGGCGGCTTCCCCGTCGAATTCCCGGTGTTCTCCAACGGCGAATCCAACCTGCGCCCCACGGCCATGCTCACACGCAACCTGGCCAGCATGGACGTGGAAGAGGCCATTCGCGGCAACCCCATCGACGCGGTGGTGCTGCTGGTGGGTTGCGACAAGACCACGCCTGCGCTGCTGATGGGCGCGGCCAGCTGCGACGTACCGGCCATAGTGGTCACGGGCGGGCCCATGCTCAACGGAAAGCTCGACGGCAAGGACATCGGCTCGGGCACGGCCGTGTGGCGCCTGCACGAGTCACTGAAGGCGGGCGAGATCAACGAGCACCAGTTCTTCGCGGCCGAGGCCGGCATGTCCCGCTCTGCCGGCACCTGCAACACCATGGGCACGGCCAGCACCATGGCCTGCATGGCCGAATCGCTGGGCACTTCGCTGCCGCACAACGCAGCCATACCGGCGGTGGACTCGCGCCGGTATGTGCTGGCCCACATGTCGGGCAAGCGCATTGTGGAAATGGCACACGAAGGGCTCACGCTCTCCAAAATTCTCACGCGCGAAGCCTTCGAGAACGCCATCCGCACCAACGCCGCCATCGGCGGCTCCACCAACGCGGTCATCCACCTCAAGGCCATCGCAGGCCGCATCGGCGTACAGCTGGACCTGGAGGACTGGACGCGCATTGGCCGTGGCACGCCCACGCTGGTAGACCTGCAGCCCTCGGGCCGCTTCCTGATGGAAGAGTTCTACTACGCGGGCGGCCTGCCCGCCGTGCTGCGCCGCCTGGGCGAGAACGGCCTGCTGCCCCACCCCAACGCCCTCACCGTCAACGGCAAGAGCCTGTGGGACAACGTGCGCGAGGCGCCCCAATACAACGACGAGGTGATCCGCCCGATCAGCAACCCGCTGATTGCCGACGGTGGCATCTGCATCCTGCGCGGCAACCTGGCGCCGCGTGGCGCGGTGCTCAAGCCCTCCGCCGCCTCGCCCGAACTGCTCAAGCACCGGGGCCGCGCCGTGGTGTTCGAGAACCTGGAGCACTACAAAGAGCGCATCGTCGATGAGAACCTGGACATCGACGCTAGCTGCGTGATGGTGCTCAAGAACTGCGGCCCCAAGGGCTACCCCGGCATGGCCGAGGTGGGCAACATGGGCCTGCCCCCGAAGCTGCTGCGCCAGGGCGTCAAGGACATGGTGCGCATCTCCGACGCGCGCATGAGCGGCACCGCCTACGGCACCGTGGTGCTGCACGTGGCGCCCGAGGCGGCAGCCGGTGGCCCGCTGGCTGCTGTGCGCGATGGCGACTTCATTGAGCTGGACTGCGAGAACGGCCGCCTGCACCTGGACATCAGCGACGAGGAACTGGCCGCACGCCTGGCCGCATTGGCTGGCACGGACAACGGCGGACGCGGCGGCTACCAGCGGCTGTATGTGGACCACGTACTGCAGGCAGACGATGGCTGTGACTTTGACTTCTTGGTCGGCTGCCGGGGGGCTGCTGTGCCCCGCCACTCGCATTGATGTGCCCCACTGAGGCGCTCGTCGCAGTCAATTGCTACAGATTCAATAGCTACCAGCGCTTGTTCAACTAGCGCTAGAGGCATATTTCACTCAAATTCTTACCCGCACCCGCCATGCCAGCCACCCATTCCCTCCAGAACCCTCGCTACCGCGGCATCTTCCCCGTGGTGCCCACCACGTTCCATGAAGACGGCCGCCTCGACCTCGACAGCCAGAAGCGCTGCCTTGACTTCATGATCGACGCTGGCGTGGATGGCGTCTGCATTCTGGCCAACTTCTCGGAGCAGTTCTCGCTATCGGACGCCGAGCGCGAAGTCCTCACCCGCACATCGCTGGAGCACGTGGCGGGCCGCGTGCCCGTCATCGTCACCACCACCCACTACGGCACCCGCGTCTGCGCCGAGCGCAGCCGCGCCGCACAAGACATGGGCGCTGCCATGGTGATGATCATGCCGCCCTACCACGGCGCCACCTTCCGCGTGCCCGAAGCACAGATCTACGAGTTCTATGCCCGTGTGTCCGATGCGATCCGCATCCCGATCATGGTGCAGGACGCGCCCGCCAGCGGCACCGTGCTGTCGGCCCCCTTCCTGGCCCGCATGGCGCAAGAGATCGAGAACCTGGCCTACTTCAAGATCGAAGTGCCCGGCGCCGCCAGCAAGCTGCGCGAGCTGATCCGCCTGGGCGGCGCCGCCATCGAAGGCCCGTGGGACGGCGAAGAGGCCATCACGCTGCTGGCCGACCTGGATGCCGGCGCCACCGGCGCGATGACGGGCGGCGCCTTCCCGGACGGTATCCGCCCCATCATCGAAGCGCACCGCCAGGGCGACATGGACCAGGCGTTTGCGCTCTACCAGCGCTGGTTGCCCCTCATCAACCACGAGAACCGCCAGGGCGGCATCCTCACGGCCAAGGCGCTGATGAAGGAAGGCGGCGTGATCGCCTGCGAGGCAGGCCGCCACCCCTTCCCGGCCATGCACCCCGAGGTGCGGCGCGGCCTGATCGACATCGCGCGGCGGCTGGACCCGCTGGTGCTGCGCTGGGCGCGTTAAGCAGGACACCCATGGCGCCTGCACGTTTTCTGGTGCCCGCCGAGGCGGGCCTGATTGCCCTGGACTGGGGCACCAGCGCATTGCGCGCCTTCCGCATGGGCGCGCATGGCGAGGTGCTGGAGACGCGGCACCGCCCCTGGGGCATCATGAACCTGCCCCCCGCCACCGCGAGCGTGGCAGACGGCGAACCCAGCGCCGCATTTGAACGCGCACTGCAAGACACCTGCGGCGACTGGCTGGCCGCCACACCCGGCCTGCCCCTGCTGGCCTGCGGCATGGTGGGCAGCGCCCAGGGCTGGCGCGAGGCCAAGTACCTGCCGACGCCCACCTCGCTCGATGCATTGGCGCGGGGCCTGACGCTGGTGGAGCGGCGCGACGGCCCGCCGCTGCACATCGTGCCGGGCCTGTTGCAGCAGGGCGCGCTGCCCAACGTGATGCGCGGCGAAGAAACCCAGGTGCTGGGCGTGCTGGCGGGCCTTGCGCTGCCTGCGGATGCGCCCGTGCTCATCGGCCTGCCCGGCACCCACAGCAAATGGGTGCTGGCACGCCGGGGCCGCATCGAACAGTTCCACACCTTCATGACCGGCGAGGTGTTTGCCGCACTGCGCGGCCACACGATTCTGGGCAAGACCATGCAGGCCGCAGCTGCACCCGACAACGATGCCTTTGCGCGCGGGCTGGAGGTTGCGCGGGGCAGCGATGCCGCGCTGGGACTGCTCTCGCACATCTTCAGCACCCGCACGCTGGGGCTGACCGGCGCGCTGGCGCCTACCGCGCAAGCGGACTACCTCTCGGGCCTGCTGATCGGGTACGAGGTGGCGAGCCTGAGCCGCGCACAGGATCAAACACTAACAACACCACCAACGCTGGTGCTGTGCGGCGAGCCCGACCTGTGCCGCCGCTACGCCATCGCGCTGCAGACCTGTGGCTTTGCCGCCCCCACCATCGCCACGCAGGCCACGGCCACCGGGCTGTGGCAGATCGCGCTGGCAGCAGGGCTGGTCGTTGCGCCCGCGCCCGCCCCCTCACACCCCTTCACCGCCGGGAGTCTGGCTGCATGAACCCCATCGACAAAACCCTGTTCCACATCCTGCGGCGCTGCGGGCTCATCGCCATCCTGCGCGGCGTGCAGCCGCACGAGGTGGTGGCCATCGGTCACGCGCTGTACGACGCGGGTTTTCGCATCATCGAAGTACCACTCAACTCGCCCGAGCCGCTGGCCAGCATCCGCGCGCTGCGCGATGCACTGCCTGCCGACTGCCTGGTGGGTGCAGGCACCGTGCTCTCCATCGATGCCGTGGCCGACGTGGCCGCAGCCGGTGGGCAGATCATCGTCATGCCCCACAGCGCCCCCGATGTGATCCGCGCTGCCCGCGCCGCAGGCATGGCCTGCGCGCCCGGCGTGGCCACGCTGACCGAGGCCTATGCTGCCCTGGCCGCCGGGGCCAACATGCTCAAGCTGTTCCCGGCCGAGGCGCTGCCGCCCCATGTGCTCAAGGCCTGGCGCGCCGTCATTACGCCGCCCATGGCACTGGTGCCCGTGGGCGGCATCGTGCCCGAGAGCATTGCCCCCTACGCGGCAGCAGGGGCCAGCGGCTTTGGCCTGGGATCGGCCCTGTACCGGCCCGGTGACCAGGCCCCTGAAGTCGCGCACAAGGCTGCAGCGTTTGCGCGGGCGTGGCAGGCGTCCTTTGGCACCGCGCCCGCCACGGCCTGAACCGCCCCCTACTCGCTCCAGACAACCCAGCATTTCTGAACCGACTGCCCAGCTCCCATGAAGATCACCCGACTCACCACGTTCATCGTCCCGCCGCGCTGGTGCTTCCTCAAAATCGAAACCGACGAAGGCATCACCGGCTGGGGCGAGCCTGTGCTGGAAGGCCGCGCGCACACCGTGGCCGCTGCGGTCGATGAACTGGCCGACTACCTCATTGGCAAAGACCCACGCCACATCGAAGACCATTGGACCGTGCTGTACCGGGGCGGCTTTTACCGGGGCGGCGGCGTACACATGAGCGCGCTGGCCGGCATCGACCAGGCGCTGTGGGACATCAAGGGCAAGGCGCTGGGCGTGCCCGTGTCCGAACTGCTGGGCGGCAATGTCCGCAGCCATATCAAGGTCTACAGCTGGATTGGCGGAGACCGCCCCAGCGAGACGGCCGCCGCTGCCCAGGCCGCCGTGGCGCGCGGCTTCACGGCCGTGAAGATGAACGGCACCGAAGAGGTGCAGTACGTGGACAGCTACGACAAGGTGGAGCGCTGCCTTCAAAACGTGGCCGCCGTGCGCGAGGCCGTGGGGCCGAATGTGGGCATTGGCGTGGACTTTCACGGCCGCGTGCACCGGCCCATGGCCAAGGTGCTGGTCAAGGAGCTGGAGCCGTACAAGCTCATGTTCATCGAAGAGCCTGTGCTGAGCGAACACGAAGAGGCGCTGAAGGAGATCGCCCGCATCTCATCCACCCCCATTGCCCTGGGCGAGCGTCTGTACTCGCGCTGGGACTTCAAGCGCGTGCTGCAAGGCGGCTATGCGGACATCATCCAGCCCGACCCGTCGCACGCAGGCGGCATCACCGAAACCCGCAAGATCGCCAGCATGGCCGAGGCCTACGACGTGGCCCTGGCCCTGCACTGCCCGCTGGGCCCCATTGCCTTGGCGGCCAACCTGCAGCTGGATGCGGTTTGCTACAACGCCTTCATCCAGGAGCAAAGCCTGGGCATCCACTACAACCAGGCCAATGACCTGATGGACTATGTGTCCAACCCCGGGGTGTTTGCGTACCAGGACGGGATGGTGGCGATCCCGATCGGGCCGGGGCTAGGCATTGAGGTGAACGAAGACTATGTGCGCGAGCGGGCGCAGGAGGGGCACCGGTGGAGGAACCCGGTGTGGCGGCACCGGGATGGGAGTTTTGCGGAGTGGTGAGGGGGTTGGGCGCCTTGTTATTGATGCGGCACGGTATGTTTCAGAGTATCGATGGCGCTGTACCTCAGCTTGCCCAGGGCTTCGGCAGCCTCGGCTCGAACGGGGCTCATGAATGGATTGCGCCAGATCAACAGGCCAGGAGCAGTCGCGCGGTTTCATCTTTCGAACGCTTGCTGGTACGTGGATGACTCACTCCTGCTCTGAGAAAATCAGAGCGGCTTGGGCAAATCACAGGCTGCAAAAAGCGCCACACGAGCTTCGTCAAGCACCTCGACAAGCTCATCTGCAACAAACTGTCTGCTTCCGATTTCAAGCAAACCTTCGCCTTGCAACACATGTGCCAGCCGGTAAGCCCGCTCTAACAAGGCTGCAGCTTCAAGCAACTCCTTTTGTCCGCTCATGCTGTGTCAGTGTGCCTGGATCAGGTTGGCTGCACCCAATCCGAGGAACACCATAAAAAGCGCCTTCTGGAAGACGGGACCGACAAGGCGGCTACGTAGCAGCTCACCAAGCTTGAGCCCGCTCAATGCGCCGATCAATGCTCCACCGACTGCAATAGCAGCAGACGACGAGATCAACCCCAAAGGGGCGGACATCTGCACTTTCATGGCGAGCGACAGAGTGGCCACGGTGAATGAAAGGCCCAGCGCTTGCACCATCTCGTCCTTGCCCAGCCGCAGCGTCTGCAAGTAGGGAACCCAGGGCAATACGAAGACGGCCGTGAGTGCCGTCACGAACCCAGTGGCCGCGCCTGTCGGCAGGCTGAGCCATTTGCTGGTGAGTGAAAGATCGGGCAGCTGAGGTCGCCACAAGCCCCAAATGCCATAGGCCATGAGAATCCCGCCGAGCCAGCCCTTGGTCGTTTGTGCGGAAACGGCGTCACCCAGACCGGGCGCGCTCAGAGTCACGATCGCGATTGCCAGCCAACCAGGCCACAGCCGGGATACCAGTGAGCGCAGGTGAGGGCCACGGCATTGCGCGATATTGGTTGCCAGCGAGGGTATGACCAACAGTGCGGCCGCTTGCACAGGAGGCATCCACAGCCCGAGCAAGCTCACGGCCACTGTAGGCAGTCCCATGCCTGTGACGCCCTTCACACCACCGGCCAGAACGAAAACAACGACCACCATCAAGAGCTGCAAAATGTCCATGCCCTATGGTGTGTGCATGGCCCAAGTGCTGTCCATCGGATTGCAGTGAACAGATCCTTCGCGTATTCCGTAGGATGGCGGTCATGAGTACCCCTAAGCGCCGCACCACGGACTACCGCGTTGATCCGTTTGACCTTCACCTCTTTGCCGCCGTGATGGAGCATGGAACCATCACTGCCGCTGCTTCGTCCGTGAATCTGTCGTTGGCTGCGGCCAGCGCTCGCCTCAAGGGTCTTGAAGACGCGACCGGTTCGCGGTTGTTGGAGCGGTCCAAGTCGGGCGCAATACCCACCGATGCGGGACGCGCTCTGCTGCGCCATGCCAACCGCGTGCTGGCTGAGCTCGAATCGCTGCATGTAGAGATGGCGAGCTTTGGTCATGGATTGCGCGGGACCGTTCGGCTGCTGTGCAACACAGCCGCCATGTCCGAGAGCCTTCCGCGCACGATTGGCCAATTCTTGGTGAAGACCCCTGATCTTGATGTGGACGTGCAAGAGCTTTCGAGCGAGGCGGTTGTAGAGGCATTGCGCCGTGGCACCGCCGACCTGGGCATCGTCGCCGATTACGTCGACACCTCTGGGCTGCTTGTGCAGCCATGGGTCGATGACCGTCTGGTGGCGCTCTTGCCAAAGCGCTGGTCTTTGGGCCGCCGCCGTTCCGTGGCGTATGGCGGATTGCTAGAGCATCCCTTTGTGGGTTTGGCCCGGGAGAGTGGACTCAGCCGCTTTCTGGCAGCCCAGGCCAGTCGCAGTGGCCGGGTCCCGCGCCATCGGGTGCGTCTGGGCGGATTTGACGCTGTCGCGCAATTGGTTGCCGAAGGCGTGGGTGTGGCGGTGATGTCCGAAAGCGCGGCTGGGCGCTTTGCCAAGTCCGGCACCCAGATCCTAGGACTATCTGATGCTTGGTCTCGGAGAAAGCTGCTCGTTTGCATGACACCGGCAGGCAGTGAACTGCCCAGCGTGAGCGCGCTGGCCAATGCGTTGCTGACAGCGCGACCGTAGGTTGGGAGCCGGTGAGCAGAGGAAGTTGGCTGGGTATGGGATAAGGATTGCTGTTGCCCGGGAGCCTGCTATCAGCGTCAGAAAACTGACCGGCCGCAAACCCTGTGCTGCAGCCTCTCGCAACCACTTCCAATTTTCCTGCGGCATAGACGGCCACGCGACAACAACTTCCGGTTGTTAGCCCAATGGCGGGCAGGAGCGTCCTCATTCAGGCCCCTGGTGACTCATTGCTTCTCCCTCCGAATGTCACCGTGGGGATGCTCACATTTCAATAGCTTCTAGCGCCCACCCATATTGCGCCAGGTGCCGATCACACCCCCAACTCCTCTGCAACCCTGTTCTACCCTTGTTCAAAAATCAGTCCCTCCCAGACACTGTGATTAAAATCAGTGTGACGCCAGCCATCCCACCCTGCCATGACGGCGCTGCCCTCCCCCACTTCGGACTCCCCGCCCTCCACCCCCATCACCCGCTTTCACCGCACGCGCCTGATGCAGATCTGGCGCTCGGCAGGCTGGCCGTGCAAGGATGGTCTGGAGATTGACCTGCTGGCTGCGGGCCTCATCCACCTGCACATTACGGCCGATGGTTGCGAAACCCTGCGCCTCACCGACGAAGGCATCCGCACCCTGGCGCAGGCCCGCCAGCGTGGCGTGCGGGCGCTGAGCCTGCACGACCGGCTGGGGCAGAAGTTTGCAGCGCAGTTGCTGGCTTCGGGGCGCATCGTATGGACCGAACTGTCACTGCGCGCGGTGATCGACACCGTGCCGATGGGGGATGTGCTGCTGCCTGCGGCCACGGCCGATGCACCCACCAACACCGCGCCCGCCGTGGCGCCGCTGTGGGCCGAGGATGACCACGCCCCCGCTGCCCGCGCCGCCGCTAACGTGTGGCGCATGGCCCGGCCCGATCTGTTCTCGGTGCGCAATACCTCGGTGCCCGCCTACCTGCAGCCCATGGTGCACGAGGTGAAGGCGAGCCGGGCCGACCTGCTGTCGGACCTGCGGCACGACGCCAAGCGGCAGGCCTACCAGTGGCTGTGCGAGGAGTGCTACTACGTCTTCCCGGCAGGCATTGCCGAGCCCGAAGAGATCCCCGAGCACTTCGGCATCTGGGTATTGCACGGCAGCGTGGAGGACGGGCGCTTTGAGCTGCTGCGCCCCGCGCGGCACAACCGCTGCACGCTGCCCTTTGCGGTGTGGATGGCGCTTTGCAAGGCCACGCCGCTGCGCAGCGATGACGACATGGCCCAGACCCATTTGGGCGAGCCAGCCCCGCCTGCTACCGACTCCACCACCACCCCGCCATGACCTACACCGTGGCGGTGCGAGAGCTGTGCGAGTTCACCGCCAAGCAGGACGACCTGGACCTGCGCTTTACGCCTGCACCCACCGCGCTGGAAGGTATGGCAGGCCATGCGGTGGCAGCGTCGCGCCGGGGCGCAGGCTACCGCGCCGAGGTGGCTCTGAGCGGCAGTTACCAAAGCCTGCGCGTGCGCGGCCGGGCCGATGGCTACGACCCCGCGCAGCAGCGCATCGACGAGGTCAAGACCTTCAAAGGGCGGCTGGACCGCCAACCCGCATCGCACCGCCACCTGCACTGGGCGCAGGCCAAGGTGTATGGCTGGCTGCTGTGCGAGCAGGAGCAGCTGGCGCACATCGACGTGGCCCTGGTGTACCTGGACGTGGGCACGCAGCAAGAGACAGTGTTCACCGAGCGTTGTAGCGCCGACGACCTGCGCCAGCACTTTGAGGCCCAGTGCCAGCGCTTCATTGCCTGGGCCGAACAGCAGGTGGCCCACCGTGCCGCGCGCGATGCTGCGCTGACCACATTGGCGTTTCCATTTGGCGGCTTTCGCACCGGCCAGCGCCCGCTGGCCGAGGCCGTGTACAAGGCGGCTGTGGCGGGCCGCTGCCTGCTGGCCCAGGCGCCTACGGGCATTGGCAAGACCATGGGCACGCTGTTTCCATTGCTCAAGGCTGCACCCGCGCAGCGCATCGACAAGGTGTTCTTTCTGGCCGCCAAAACCTCGGGGCGGCAGATGGCGCTGGATGCGCTGGCGCGCCTGGCCGACAGCGCACCGGCGCTGCCGCTGCGCGTGCTGGAGCTGGTGGCGCGCGATAAGGCGTGCGAACACCCCGACAAGGCCTGCCACGGCGAATCCTGCCCGCTGGCCCGGGGCTTTTACGACCGGCTGCCTGCCGCCCGCGCTGCCGCCGTGGCCCCCACCAGCGCAGGCAACCCCGCGCCTGTCCTGCTACAAGCCCGTGTGCGCGACGTGGCCCTGCAGCACGATGTCTGCCCCTACTACCTGAGCCAGGAACTGGCCCGCTGGGCCGATGTGGTGGTGGGCGACTACAACTACTACTTTGACCTGGGCGGGCTGCTGCACGGCCTGGCCCAGGCCAACCAGTGGCGCACGGCGCTGCTGGTGGACGAGGCCCACAACCTGGTGGAGCGCGGCCGCAAGATGTTCACCGCCGAGCTGCACCCCGCCGCCTTGGCCCAGGCCCGCAGCAGCCCCACCGCTGCGCAGCACGCGCCGGTGAAGAAGGCGCTGGACAAGGTGCGCCGCGCCTGGGTGGCGTTGGACAAGGCGCACCCGGCCCCATACACGGTGCTCGAAACCTTCCCCGACAAGCTGCTGGCCGCGCTGCAGCAGTGCACCACCACGCTCACCGAACACTTCACCGACCACCCCACGGAGCCAGACGGCGCGCTGCAAACGTTCTACTTCGACGCCCTGCACCTGCAGCGCATGGCCGACTTGCTGGACGCGCATTCGATGGTGGACATCAACCAGGCTTCTTCCTCCCACCACTTGCGGGCGTCCAAACCCGGCGACTCCGTGGTCTGCACACGCAACGTGGTGCCCGCGCCCTTTCTGCAACCCCGCCTCGCAGCTGCACACACCAGCACCTTGTTTTCGGCCACGCTGCAGCCCGCGCGCTACTACGCCGACCTGCTGGGCCTGCCCGAAGGTCACGCGTGGGTGGATGTGGAATCGCCCTTTGCCGCGCACCAGCTGCAGGTGCAGGTGGCGCGCCACATCTCCACGCGCTACCCGCACCGCGCGGCGTCGCTGGCACCGCTTGCGGCGCTGATGGCGCAGCAGTTCCGTGCGCGGCCCGGCAACTACCTGGCGTTTTTCAGCAGCTATGACTACCTGCAGCAAGCCGCCGCGCTGTTTGCGCAGCAGCACCCCGATGTGCCGCACTGGTGCCAGTCGCGCCGCATGCTGGAGGGCGAGCAGCGCGAGTTTCTGGCCCGCTTTACCGACACCAGCCAGGGCATTGCCTTTGCGGTGCTGGGCGGCGCGTTTGCCGAGGGCATCGACCTGCCCGGCCAGCGGCTGATAGGCGCCTTCGTCGCCACCCTCGGCCTGCCGCAGGTCAACCCCGTCAACGAGCAGATCCGCGAGCGCATGCAGGCGCTGTTTGGCGCGGGCTATGACTACACCTACCTCTACCCGGGCCTGCAAAAGGTGGTGCAGGCCGCTGGCCGCGTGATCCGAACGCCCAGCGACAAGGGCGTGGTGCACCTGATGGACGAGCGCTTTGCACAGGCCCAGGTGCGCAGCCTGCTGCCCGCGTGGTGGCAAACGCGCTAAGGTGCGGGGCACAGCCACCTTCCCCCCGCCAACCGCCCATGCTGACAGACGACGAGCGCACCGCTTTCCTGCAATCCATCGCCCGAGTGCGGCAGCGGGCAGCGCAAGCGCTGCAGCAGGCCGAGGGCGCGGATGACGCCGTGGCCTTCATCGCGCAACTGCACCGGGGCCTGGACACCGTGGCCGAGCAGGCCCGCGCCACCGGCCCCCAGCCCGCCTGCCAGGCCGGTTGCGCCCACTGCTGCCACCTGCGGGTCGAAGCCACCGAGCCCGAGGTCTTCCACATCGCCCAGAACCTGCGTGCCCAGCCCGCTGAGGCATTGGCCGATGCCGTCAGCGCACTGCAGCGGCATGTGGCCACCGCCGCGCTCAACCCCACCAACCCTGCACGCCAGGCCTGCAGCTTTCTCGTGGATGACCGCTGCAGCATCTACCCCGTGCGCCCCGCCGCCTGCCGCAAGGCACATTCGCTGTCGGCCCCGCACTGTGCAGAACAATCCCGCACCATCCCCCAAAACCTGCGCCTGCTGGTGGATGCCGAGGCCCTGATGGCAGGCACCGCCCTGGCCTACCGCGACCAGCCCCTGCCCGCCAGCGCCCACGAGCTGAACGCCGCCGTGCTGGCCGCCCTGAACGACCCCACCGCCCAGGCACGCTGGTACCAGGGCGATGCAGCCGCCTTGATGCCGACGGACGCGCAGAATTGATTGGCGAATTGACTTCCATCAAGCCCCACCTTGCGCAGCGGCACACAATGCCCCACCGTCGATAGAGGAGGCTGGGAGCTTTCCCCCTTCACATCGCGTGCCCTCCACACCAACGCCCCCTCGCCTTGATGAACATGCCATCGCCCCTGCGCTCTGCACTCCTCCTAATGGCCGCTACGCTGACCCTGCCCCTGCTGGGGTGCAAAAAGCCCGAAGTCAGCGGACCCGCGCAGACAGGTTTTGACGCGCTGGCAGCAGCGTGCACCCAGGCCCTTGCTGCGCGCGAGCCCCATGTGCGCCCCGGGGGCGTCGGCGAATGGATCAAGACCGGATACAGCCCCGCCATGGTACAGCCCGAGGTCACCCGCACCGAATCTGCCGTGACCCCTTACGTGGGCAAGATTGTCATCAAAGACAACGAGGCGCAGGCCACCGCCACCACCGAATCCGCCGCCCAGGCCATCACCCTGACCCCGGCGCACCTGCTCTCCAACCGCACCCACACCTTCATCTACAGCTTTGACGGCACGAAGTGGCGCTGGCAAAACGGGCAACGGCTGACCAAGATACCGGGGCAAAACGACCGGCTGGACGCCCTGATGCTGGCGGATGTGAATGCGGCGGGGCCGAAAGGGTTTGCGGGGTGTTTGCCGCGTTGAGCCGCTAAAACGCTCTCTTTTTGATAGCTTTTTCCGCTTGATTGCCTAGCGCTGCAGGCCTTTTTTTGATGAAATTTTGCATCGACACACACCAGAGCCGCCGCCAGCAATCTGGCGTCACACACAAGCCCTGGTGGGTAGTCGCGCGGCCCAGAAAGCTGTCAGATCATTCAAGATCTGCGTCCATGCGGGTAATCAAACCCTTGGCATCCACGGTGATATCGAGCGTGCCAATCTCTTGGCCGAAATCCCCCGTGAAATCGACCCTCACCACCGCCCGCCGGCGACCAAGCCGCTTCATCGAAAGGAACCGGGTCACCGTGTGATAACCAACGAAATACTGTTCGATGTAACGGCGTATTCCGGGATGGCCATCAAAGCGGTGGCCGGTGGATGGGTCGTCGATCACCGCATCGTGCACGAACAGGCTTAACGCGCGCTCCACATCAAAAGCGTTGGTGGCCGTGATCAAGACATCGGCCACCTGGCGAAGGTGTTCATGGGTTGGGCCCATCGCACCACGGCCCCTGTTTTCCATGCTGTCCATACCGGCTGACGAACTGGCGCTTTCAGCACGAAGTTTGCTCATGCCAGCACGCTCACCACCACCTTGCCACGGGCGCAGCCATCGGCTAGCAGGGCATGTGCCTTGTCTGCCGTGTCGAGCGTGAATGTGGTGGGATCGAGCAAGGGCTTCAACTGTCCGGCTTCCGCCAGCGCGGTGGCCTGTTCCATGATCTCGCCATGGTGCTCGCGGAACTGCCCCGTGAGGATGGGCAGCAGCGTGAACACCCCCGAGAAGGTGGCACCCCGGAACGACAGGGGCGCCAGCTTGTGGGTGCCCCAGCCTAAAGAGGTCACCACATGGCCGGAGTAACGGCGAACGGCCAGGAAGGACGCGTCCAGCACGGGGCCCCCGACCGTGTCGTACACGATGTCGAAGCCCTTGCCCTCCGTAAACGCGTTGACATACGCCTCTACCGAGGTCGTTTCGTAGTCAATCGGCGTGGCGCCGATGGACCGAATGTAAGCGGCCTGCGCCGCCGTACCCGTGGCAAACACATCGGCACCACGCGCGCGGGCCAGCTGCACCGCCACATGGCCCACACCCCCGGCGCCGCCGTGCACCAGCACCTTGTGTCCACTGCCCACCTTGGCGCGGTCCACCAAGCCCTCCCAGGCGGTGATGAAAACCAGCGGCAGGGCTGCTGCCTCGCGCATCGTCACATTGGCGGGCTTGCGTGCAATCAGTCTGGCATCGACGGCGGCATACTGCGCCAGGCTACCTTGCAAACCGCCAATGCCGCCCGTGAAGCCGTACACCTCGTCACCCACTTGGAAGCGTGAAACGCCACGCCCAACCTCCTCGATCACTCCGGCAAGGTCCATGCCCAGAATGGCAGGAAGAGGTTGCCGGGCATGCTCGGCCGCGCCCGCATGGATCTTGGTGTCCAGCGGGTTCACGCCGCTGGCATGGATACGCACCAGCACTTGGCCCGCATCGGGCTGCGGCCGGGGCAACCAGGTGGGGGTCAGTGCACCATGATGGGATGCGAGTACCAGCGCCTGCATGGTGGGGGTGGGAGAGGTTGACATGGTGTTTACCTTCTTTGCAATGAACAGTGCCACCAGTGTCTGCCGTTCACTTTTGAATGAAAATCCACAAGATTGAAACTCGTTCATTCACTTTTGCATGATGCAGCCGATGAATTGGGATGACGTGCAGGTGTTCTTGGCCATTGCCCGGCACGGCACGCTGGGTGCGGCAGGCCGCGCGCTTAAACAAAGCCAGCCCACCATGGGCCGCAGGTTGAAGGCGTTGGAGCTTTCTCTGGGCCACACCCTGTTCCAGCGAACCTCCGAGGGCTTCGTGTTGACCGACGAGGGGGCCGCCGTGCTGAGCCATGCCGAGGGTATGGAGGCGCAGGCACTGTCGTTCTCCAGGCGACTGGATGGCGCTGATCAACAGCTGGAAGGCAGCCTGCGGTTATCGACCTCCGACTGGTTTGGTCTGCACGTGCTGGCGCCCCTTTGCGCAGCGTTTACCAACCACCACCCTCGGGTCACCATCGAACTCCTGACCGATGCGCGCCTGTTCAGCCTGGCACGCCGCGAGGCAGACCTGGTGGCGCGGATTGTTCCTTTTGACGAACCCGACGTCATACAGCGGCGGCTGATGCATGTGCCCTACGCGCTGTACACCCAGCGCGGCGCAGATGTACACCAAGACGGGGCCGACGTTCGCCTCATCACGATGGACCTGGGCTTCAGCGAAATGCCGGACGCAGCGTGGCTGCGCGAGGCCTTTCCCTCTGCGCGCATCACGTTTCGCAGCAACAACCGGCACGTGCAGGCGGTGGCCTGTGCATCGGGCGCGGGCCTGGCCGTGTTGCCGTGCCCGTTGGGTGATTCACACCCCGGCTTGCAAAGGCTGGAAGGCGCCAAGGCTCCGCCAGGGCGCGACGTTTGGCTGGGTTATCACCGGGATTTGCGCAGGCTGCCACGGCTGCGTGCTCTGGTGGACTTGTTCATGGAGCGGCTCAACCCCAGCCGCCCCGATGAGACGGAAAACCGTTGATGCAGAAGCGCCACGCCAACATACCCGGAATGTGACGCAGCCCGTGCAAGGGCTGCGCTGCCTCGTTCAGCGCGCCAGTGCCGCTTTGGCCGCGCCAGGGCCACCGTTATGGCGCTTTGCCAGCGCAATCAGGATGTGGATACCGACCGCCAGCGCCACCAGCAGCACGGCACCCAGGCCCCACAGCACCCAGGCCAGGAAGGTGACGTCCCCTGCAATAGCAGGCACGGCCTCCAGCACAGCTTGCACCATGGGGCCCACAGATGATACGAAGGCCTCCCACTGGCCCATCAACTCTGGGGGCATCCAGGCCTTGAGCCAGCCTGGCACCAGGATGGTGTTTGCCACCGCGCTGCCGCCGGCCAATGCGCCCGCGCTGGACACCACCCAGACCGTGACCGCATGCATTCCCCAGCATGCCAGAGACCACAGGGCCAGAAGCGCCAATGAAAGAAACCAGTTGAGTGCGTAGAACATGTGAAAGCTTCCTTTATTTTCAAATTGGCAAGCGGCGAGTATGGGCAAACCCGCGCGGCATAGACACCAGCCCCAGCCGCACCTAGCATTCGGTTTTCTCGAACCTGAGCCCGCCCATGCTGAACTACCGCCACCTGTACTACTTCTGGATGGTTGCCAAGGAAGGTGGCTTTGCCCGTGCGGCAGACCGGCTGAACATGGCTGTGCAAACCATCAGCGCACAGGTGCGCGATCTGGAAAAAGCGCTGGGCCACCAGCTTCTCAAGCCTTCGGGGCGCGGTGTGGCGCTGACCGACGCCGGGCAAGCCGCATTCACACGGGCTGAAGAGATTTTTCAACTGGGGCAGCACATCGAAGAAGAGGTGCGCGAAGCCGCAACCGCCCGTGTGGCGCGGTTGTCGGTGGGTCTGTCTGACGGCATCTCCAAACTGGCGGCGCATGCACTGCTGGAGCCCGTTCTGGCCACGCCCCATTTACGGCTGGTGTGCCACGAGGGCGAGTCCGACGAGTTGCTATCCGAGCTGGCACTGCACCAGCTGGACGTGGTTTTGGCTGGGCAAGCCGCGCCGCGCAACCCCCACCAGCGCTTGACAAGTCAACGCATTGCCCGCTCGGCCCTGCAGTGGTATGGCCCGGCGTCGCTGGTAAAAAAGCAGGTGCGTGACCGGTTTCCCCAGTCGTTGCGAGACTTTCCCGTGCTGCTGCCTACGCACCATGCACCACTACGGGCCACTCTGGATGCCTGGTTTCAGGACGTTGGAGTGCAACCACGTGTGGTGGGTGAGTTTGAAGACAGCGCCTTGTTGGCCGTGTTTGCGGCCCGGGGGCTGGGGGTATTTCCGGTCAGCCGTCTGGGTGCGCAAGATGTGGGGCTGGTGCGTGGGCTGCGCCTGCTGGGTGAATGCCCACAGCTGTTTGAGGAGGTTCATGCCATCTGGTCGCGCAGGGGGCAGCATCACCCCCTGGTGCGGCAAATGGTGGAGGCCTCCGCGCGTCTGGCCACTGCTTAAAGGACAGCGCTCAAACGCAACCAACGCACCAGTCCCCAAAAAAGCCATCAGGCGGCCAGCGCGAACTTGCAGTTGTTGTGTTCGCCAGACACGGAGCCCATTTGCCAATGCTGCCGCACTGCGTTCATCAGCCGCCACTCGGCCGGAGCCAGGTGATAGTCTGCCGTGGCTGCCGCGTACGCAAACTCCAGCGTCTTGCGCCGCAACCTCGGATCGGTCACATCCGCCAGCAGCAGGGCCAGCGTGGGCTCGTCAATGCTGGCAGTCAACACGCGCTGTTCATGCATGCCCATCCACAGGTCTTCGCACAAGCCATGCAACACCTTGGCAAAGCCGTCCGGTGGTAAGCCCAGCTCTCGCTCCATGTGCAGCCCATGCAAGGCATCCAGCTCAGACCGGCTTACATGACCATCCGATATCAACAACAAGGCCACGATTCGGACTGCAGCTTCAGGGCTGTTGCGGGGGTAGCTACGCATCTCTGATCTCCTCGAAGGGGGTGATTGTTCACTGGCACGGGTGGCACGCAAACATTGCGTCATACAAGGGCGCAGCCCTGGTTTTGCGCCTTAACGGCGATGACGTGAACGCGGCTGCCAGCCGTCGCGGTACTGGGTTTGCACCCGCAGTGGCACGGCGACCGGCACACGCCGCAGTGAGGGAACCCGTGCCACGGAATACCGCGAAAGCCAACGCGCAACACGATGGCGCAAAGAAGTGATGAGCGAAGAAAGTCCAGACCAGGGTCTCATGCACGGCTCCTTGGAAGCAGTCAGTAGAAAGTAGAAAGCGGGAATGAGCCTCGAATGTGCGGCGACACCCCGCCGACAAAAAGCAGATTTTTTCTGAGTCGAACATCCATAAAGCCGAAGTACTGTTGCCACCACGCGGGGCGACCAATGCACAGGATTTTCAGAGGTGTTACGAAGATAAATCCTGCTGGCTGGCAGCCGCCCCGCGGGCTATGGTGTCACCCTCAATTCAGGAGATCGCAAATGCAGATTCTTTTCAAGACACGCCACCCCGAAGCCGCATTGATGCGCGATGCCGTGGAGCGTCGCGTGCGTTTCGCCTTTCGGCGGCTGAACGCCCTGGTGCCGCGTGCAGAGATCAAGCTGGAGGACATCAACGGCCCCCGGGGCGGCCCTGACAAGCGCTGCCAGATAGCCCTGCGCACCGATGGTGCAGGCGCTGTGGTCGTGTCTACTGTGGCCAAGGACTGGCGCTGCGCGCTGGACGAAGCCCTGGCAAGCGCCGCCCGCCACCTTCTGCGTACCTGGCGCCGCAGCACAGCGCAGCGCAAACAGCTCCGCCGCGACGGGAGGGCAAGCTCTGAACCCCACGGCACCGGCGAATACGCTGCATAGGGACCCAAGCGCAGCCGCTCAACCCCCCAACCGCTGCACAGGGTCCGTTCCCCTAGCAAGCGATGGCAAGGTCACTCGCATCAACTGTCATGTTGGGTGACATGCCCCATAGCCCGGGCGACGTACTCCTCCTTCTCGCCCACCGGGGCAAAGTAGTGGATGACTTCGCGGGCAGCCTCGGGCCCTGCCAGCCTCGCGATCAGCCAGGCGGCCAGGTACTGCGCCGACAGGCACCCGCCCGCCGTGGCCACGTTTCCCTTGGCAAAGAAAGGCTGGTTCAGCACGGTGACACCAGCCTCTTGCACCCAGGGTTTCGTGGTCAGGTCGGTGCAGGCCGGCTCGCCGTCAAGCAGCCCCAACTTGGCCAGGATCAAAGCCCCCGAACACTGAGCGCCCAGCAACTGGCGAGCCGGATCGAAGTCGAGCTCCGCCATCAGGGCGGCGTCCTGCACCACCTCGCGGGTCTTCATGCCGCTGCCCACCAGCACGGCATCGGCCGACCGCGCATAGGGCAGCAGCGACTGGGCCTGCACCGTCACGCCGTTCATGGAACGCACCTGGTCTGTAGGGCAGCACAGCGACACCTCCCACCCCGGTTTCTTCACCCGGTTGAGCAGGCCCAGGGCAATCAGGGAGTCGAGTTCGTTGAAACCGTCGAAGGTCAGGATGGCGATGCGCATGGCGGTGGAGTCCTGTTCTGTAGCGGAAAGGAGAGTGAATGAGGCACGGAATGTGCGAAGCGCATCCTATCGACGGTATTCAATACAATCAAAAAATTGTCATAGATACGTTTCAACGCAGGTGCACAACACCATGGGCCAGGTTCGGTACAAACAGGTGGTGGACGCACTGGCGTCGGACATCCGCGCGGGGCAGCTGCGGCCGGGCACACGCCTGCCCACCCACCGCGCACTGGCCCAGCGGCATGGACTGGCGCTGGCCACGGCCAGCCGCGTGTATGCCGAGCTGGAGGCCATCGGCCTGGTGGTGGGCGAAACCGGGCGCGGCACCTTTGTGCGCGACCCCGCCTCCCCGCGCGGTGCCGACGCCGACCTCACCACGCCCGCGCCCAGCGCCGCAGACCTCTCGTTCAACAACCCCAGCGTGCCGGGTCAGGCAGACCTGCTGCGGGATGCCCTGCGCAAGCTGGCCGCCTCCGGCGACCTGGAATCGCTGCTGCACTACCACCCCTACGGCGGCCGGCCGCACGAACGCGCCATCGTGGCCGGGCACCTGAAGACGCGCCAGCTGCAAGTGGCGGGCGAGCAGGTGCTCATCGTCAACGGCGCGCAGCACGGCATGGCCGTGGCGGCCATGGGCCTGCTCAACCCCGGCGACGTGGTGGCGGTAGACGCCCTCACCTACCCCGGCTTTCGCGTGCTGGCAGAACGCCTGCGGCTGGACCTGGCCCCGGTACCCGTGGGCCCCGCTGGCACCGACCTGGACGCCTTACAGCGCCTGTGCGACACCCGGCCCGTGCGCGCCATCTACACCATGCCCACCCTGCACAACCCGCTGGGCTGCGTGATGGGCGCCCGCGCCCGCAAGCGCCTGGTGGGCATGGCGCGCGCACACGACCTGCTGGTGATCGAAGACGCACCCTATGCCTACCTCGCGCCCGAGGCGCCGCCCCCCATCGCGGCGCTGGCCCCCGAGCGCACGGTGTACCTCTCCAGCCTGTCCAAGAACGTGGCCACGGGCTTGCGGTTTGGCTTTGTGGCCACATCGCACGAACTGATCGGCCCCATCGAGCGCGCCGTGCGTGCCACCGCTTGGAACACGGCCGGAGTCGTCACCGCCATCGCCTGCGGCTGGATCGAAGACGGCACCGTGGCCCGACTGGAGGCCGACAAACGCGCAGACACCGCGCAGCGCCAGGCCATTGCCACCCGGGCGCTGGCGGGGTTGAAATTGGTACGGCACCCGAACTCCTACTTCATCTGGCTGCCGCTGGGCGACGACCAACGGGCCGACCGCATCGCCGCCACCCTGGCAGAACGCGGAGTGTCCGTGTCGACCGCCGAAGGGTTTGCCACCACCACCCATGTGCCCCACGCGCTGCGCATCGCGCTGGGTTCTATGGCCCTCGAAGAACTGGCCCGGGCGCTGGCCGTGGTCAAGGATGTGGTGGTGCAGGATTGTTCGTGAACAGGTGCAAGGAGTCCGGTAGCGCGGCCGGGTTGGGATAACTCGGCAAACGCGGCGAACCCGCCTTGACGCGGCGCACCGGCAGATCGGTGGCCAGGCGCTGTACCGCCGAGCCACGTGACGCCGGTTGAAAGTCGTTCGGCACCACCAGCACATCCGCGAGCGCATTGCGCACGACGCGTTGCGCCACGCTCTCGAACAGCAGGTCAGAGAGCCTGGACGCCGGGTGCTTGCCCACCACGATGAGGTCCGCTGCCGTGTTCTGCTGCTGCACCACCACCTGCCGGGCTGGATCGCCTCGCCCGATGGAAGACGACAGCCGGTTGCGCCGTGCGTCGTACGAATCGGTCAGTGTGAACATCCGGTCTTGCGCATGGCGGCGGCATTCCTCCCGGTAGATCTGAATGGTGCGTTCAGACACTTCGGCATACCGCAGCTTGCCCTCGTTGGCGGTGCTGATCGCATGGAACAGCTCAACCCGCGCGGTGGGATGCAGCGCAAAAGCCAGCTCGACCAGACGGTGCGACACCCGCGAGAAGTCCACCGCCACCATCAAAGTTTGGTAAGGCTGGTCGGCAGGATTGCGCACCACGATCACAGGGCGCTGACAGGCACGCAGCATCTGGATGGCGGGATGCGCGGTGAACCAGGCGCGCAGGCCACGCAACGGCGCCGTGCCCCACACCACCAGGTCGGCGCCCGCCGCCTCGCGCACCACATCCGCAGCGGTGAAGTCGATGCGCGTTGCCGCGTGAACGTGGATGCCGTGGCGCTGCCTGAGTTGCAGCGCGTGGTGCGACAGGCGCACGCCCGCGTCCGGCGGGGGTGCCTCAGCGGGTGGGGCCAGATAGACGAGCCTCAGAGTTGCACGGTGCTCAGCGCACAGCAGCGCAGCGCGCGCGATGGCATGGCCTCCCTGCAGAGAGAAATCAGTGATGGCGAGGATGGAGCGAGGGGTCATGGTTGAACGTCCTTCTGTTTTGCACAGCGCGCACCTATCCCGAAGCGCCAATGCGAGATGGCGCCGGGCTGGCGGCGGTGATGCTGGTGAGCGCGGCCCCTGGCGGGCCGCAGACGGGTTGCTGCGGGGCTGACGACTACGTGACGTAGTCGCCCGTGGCCTCAGGCTGGAACTGAATGCCTTCGACAACGGCCGCGCACTCTTCGCCATACGGCGTGTGCCACTTGGCAACATCCCCCACCTTCAGGCCCAGCAGGCTGATGCCCACGGGCGACAGCACCGAAATGAAACCCGCAGCCGGTTCTGCGTCTTGCGGGTAGCAAATGGTGAGCACCTGGCGCCGGTGGGTGTGCACGTCCACCAGTTCCACGCGGGAATACATGGTGACCACGTTGGCCGACACGGCGCGCGAGTTGGTGATGTCTGCGTTGGCAAGCAGATCGTCAAGAACAGCGGGGAGCTGGTGGCCCACCAGCTTGCTCAGGCGCGAATAGTCCAGGTCGGTGAGCGTGCGCTCGCCGTGAACGACAACAACAGCTTCATGCATGAAAGCACTCCATCAAATGCGGCTGTCGCCCCGTGTGAACAAGACGGCCGCTACCGCGCGAGGCTGGTGCCCGGCGGTGGATGGTTGCGCTGAAAGAGGATGGGGGGAGAGGGTGCCGCCGGGCTTATGAATGTGCTGGCGTCAGCTGACGACGCACATTCTTCTTTGCTAACGCTCGCGCGCCAGCCGCTGCGTGGAGCTGCGCGGCCAAGGCGGCAAAAGTGCAAAGAAGGAGGGTCGTCATGCGGCTGAGTCTAAGCCGCGCAGGCGGTTTTGGGCTGAATGGCCCCAGGGCTCTTGCCAGATAGCAGGCGCTGAACACTCATTTTTTGATAGCTGCTAGCGATTACCTATCAATCATTTGAAGCCGATTCGCTCCACGATTCGAGACGCTCTTCAAATTTCAGCAATCAGTGCTCCATGTCGCAGGCGATCGCAGTTTTCAACATCGGCTAGGCGTCGATCAAAGTTACGATCAAAGGGACATGGTCACTCATGCCCTGCCATGCTTGAAACGCGGGAAGGGTGACGGACTCAATTTCCAACGACCGATGAACGAAGCAATAGTCGATGTGAAAGCCGCGAGTCGCATTTTTCTGAAAAAAATAGGTCATGGAAGACTCCATTCTGATCCCCTCGCCGCGAGCAGAGTGATACGAACTTTCAAGTCCCAATGATGCGAGCCGATCGTGGATTTCTGAGAAATTGTTCTTTCCCCGAGGGGTGTCCCAGGCGGCGTTGTTGTTGAAATCTCCTGCCACGACACTACGGCCTTCGCCTAACCAAGAGGACAGCGAGTTAATGACCGGAAGCGCCATTCCAGTTCTCGGGGGAAGGAATTTGGTGGCGCGGTGGTTGAACGCCCAAACTGCTAACAGCCTAAGATTGAACGCGGGTAAGGCAACCGGCAAGAAAAATGCCCATTGATCACTTGCTTCTGGCGCGACATAGGCCGCTACATCGCGCGCGAGTACTCCAAGGCCTTTTCTCGGATTTACGCCACACCAATGGTACGTGTAGCCCTCTGGGACTTCGAGATCTCGCTCGCATTCCTGAACGATGGCAACGTCGGCATTAAGCGCTATCAACGCCGCAAGTTTGCGCTGGAGGGTGAGATTGCAATTCCAGGAAATGATGCGCATGACGCCTGACGCAGAGTTAACCAATCGAAAAGGCAATTTTTCTAAGTCTGTTTGCGCAAATATTGAGGTTTCAACATTCCGACAAATCCGGCATGTTTGTTCGTATCTGCACAGTAAATTTTGCGAGGAAAAGGCTTGGCTGTCGAAAAACAGTTCGGCTAAATCGGAGCGCTAAGAGATCTGTGGCGTGCGTTCACGCCGCATTTAGGATAACCCACAGAAAAACTCTCGTTTTTATAGCTTCCAGCGCTTACCCACCAAGCGCTGGAACCCTATTTCATACAAATTTTCTGTCCACGGCTGCCTCACAGCTTGGCAATCGATACCTCCGTGGACTTAACCAGCGCGACCACGTCGGAACCGACGATGAGGCCCAGGTCGTCCACCGAGCGGGTGGTGATGACCGAGGTGACAACACCCCATGGCGTCTCGACATCGACCTCGGAAACGACGTCGCCGCGAATGATTTCGCGGACCTTGCCCTTGAACTGGTTGCGGACGTTGATGGCTTGAATGGACATGGGGTTCTCCTTGAATAGTCCGTTGAAAGAGAGGTCAGTGAAAGAAAAACAAGCAAACGAAAAGAGAGAGAGAAAATCAGACCGCCCAGCGCAAGCCATGCGCAGGCACGCCGGGCCAGGAAACCTCGTGCGCAGGCTCCCCTTCGGGCTTTTGCAGCACGCGGTCGAGGATGCGTTTTTCGATGGCGGCAAACGCGGCGTCGCCATGTGAACGCGGACGCGGCAGGTCGATGCGCTGGTCCAGCGCGATCTGGCCGTCCTCGATCAGGATCACGCGGTCGGCCAGGGCCACGGCCTCTTGCACGTCGTGGGTGACCAGCAGCGCGGTGAAGCCGCTGCTGCGCCACAGGCCTTCGATGAGGCGGTGCATCTCTATGCGGGTGAGCGCATCCAGCGCGCCCAATGGTTCATCGAGCAGCAGAAGGCGCGGGTCGTGCACCAGCGCACGCGCCAGGGCCACGCGTTGGCGCTGACCGCCGGACAGGCGCGCGGGCCACTCGGTCAACCGATCACCCAGGCCCACGCGGGCCAGCACGTCGGCGGCTGCGCCACGCTGCGCGGGCGGCAGGCCCAAGGCCACGTTGTCCTGCACGCGCTTCCAGGGCAAGAGGCGCGAGTCCTGAAACATGATGCGGGTGTCACCGCTCAGGCCTGCAACGTCCTGGCCATCGAGGCGGATCGCGCCGCCGGAGACAGGTTCAAGCCCCGCCACCAGGCGCAGCAGTGTGCTCTTGCCGCAGCCGCTGCGGCCCACAATGGCGACGAACTGGCCGGGTTCGATGACCAGTTCGGTCTTCTTGAGCACGTCGCGCGTGCCGTAGCGTTTGTCCACGCCGCGCACTTCCAGGCGCACGCCTTGAGGTTGTGGAGATGTATTAGTGGTCAAAATGGCCTCCCGCGCTTATATATCAAGCGCTAGCAGCTATAAAAATGTGAGTAATCTGACACAGGACCTTGCTGAGGGCGTGGCCCCATGCGAGGGACGCAGAGCAAGGGCCGCCCCGCAGCGAGTGCGTCGTCCCCCTGCCCGCGAAGCGAGAGCGGGGGGAAGGCGCGCAGCGCCTCAGGGGGTGTCACGCCTGGTATCCGGGATGCCACCTCAGCCAGTAGCGCTCCAACCCCTTGGCGAAGACGTCGGCCAGCTTGCCCAGCAGCGCATACAGCAGGATGCCCACGAGCACGATGTCGGTCTGCAGGAACTCCCGCGCGTTCATCGTGAGGTAGCCGATGCCCGCCTGCGCCGAGATGGTCTCGGCCACGATCAGGATCACCCACATCAAACCGAGCGAGAAGCGCAGCCCCACCAGGATGCTGGAGAGCGCCCCGGGCAGGATGATCTGCCGGTAGAGCTGCCAGCGGCCAAGGCCATAGGTGCGGCCCATCTCGATCAGCCCCGGATCCACATTGCGGATGCCGTGAAAGGTGTTGAGGTAGATGGGGAAGAACACCGACACGCTGATGAGGAACAGCTTGGCCGATTCGTCGATGCCGAACCACAGGATCACCAGCGGGATCAGCGCCAACGCAGGGATGTTGCGCACCATCTGGATGGTGGAGTCGAGCAGCGTTTCGAACAGCTTGACCGAGCCGGTGAGCAGGCCCAGCGCCAGGCCCAGGCCGCCGCCAACGGCAAGCCCGGCCAGCGCGCGGCCCGCGCTGACCTGGACGTGGGTCCACAGCTCGCCCGAAGCGGCCAGCGTCCACGCGGCCTTGACGACCTCGAGCGGTGCAGGCAACACGCGGGTAGACAACCAGCCCTGTGACGATGCGATTTGCCACAGCGCGATGAGGCCGATGGGCACGGCCCAGGGCAAGAGGCGCTGTGCGACGCTGGCGAGAAAGCGGGCCACGGGTGCGGGCAAAAACGGCCCTTCGATGGGCAGGTCCACGGCGTCGGCCACCGGGGATACCTGCAGTTCTCTTGCGGTGTGTGTCATGGAGAGTTCCGGTTCGGGGACAAGTCAGCTTTGCGACGCGCGCGGCACAAAGTCATTGGCCACGGTTTCGCCAAACGGGCCCAGCGGGTTGCCAAACAAGGGATTGCCGCTGGCCAGCTGGTTGCGCAGCGGCAGGGGCAGCAGCGGGAACACCAGCTCGGCAAAGCGGTAGGCCTCGTCCAGGTGCGGGTAGCCCGACAGCACGAAGGTGTCGAGCCCCAGCGCGGCGTATTCCTCGATGCGTGCAGCCACCGTTTGCGGGTCGCCCACCAGGGCCGTGCCCGCGCCACCACGCACCAGTCCCACGCCGGCCCACAGATTGGGGCTGATTTCCAGGTCCTTGCGGCTGCGCTTGGCACCACCAGCGTGCAAGGCGGCCATGCGGCGCTGGCCTTCGGAGTCCATGCGCGCAAACACGGCCTGGGCGCGCACCACGGTGTCGTCATCCACATGGCTGATGAGTTCCTCGGCTGCGGCCCAGGCCTGCTCATCGGTCTCGCGCACGATGACGTGCAGGCGGATGCCGAAGTTGACGGTGCGGCCGTGTTTGGCGGCACGGGCGCGCACATCGGCCACCTTCTTCGCCACTTCGGCCGGTGGCTCGCCCCATGTCAGATAGGTTTCCACCTGCTCGGCCGCCAGGTCGTGTGCGGCGGGCGACGAGCCACCGAAGTACACCGGCGGGTACGGCTGCTGCAGCGGCGGGAAGAGTAACTTGGCCCCTTTCACCGACAGGTGCTTGCCTTCAAAGTCCAGACTCTCGCCCCGGTGGCTGCGCGTGAGGATCTCGCGCCAGATGCGGATGAACTCGGCCGACTGTTCGTAGCGCGTGGCGTGGTCCAGGAACACGCCGTCGCCCTCCAGCTCGGCCTGGTCGCCGCCTGTGACCAGGTTGATGAGCAGGCGCCCGCCCGAGAGCCGGTCGAACGTGGCCGCCGTGCGCGCAGCCAGCGCGGGCTGGTGCAGGCCGGGGCGCACGGCCACCAAAAACTTGAGGTTGCGCGTGACGGGCAGCAGGCTCGCAGCCACCACCCACGGGTCTTCGCACGAGCGGCCGGTGGGGATGAGAACGCCTTCGTAGCCCAGGCTGTCGGCCGCCACTGCGACCTGCTTCAAGTAGTCGTGGTTGAGCTGGCGTGCGCCTTTTGCGGTGCCCAGGTAGCGGCTGTCGCCGTGGGTGGGAATGAACCAGAAAATTTTCATGAATGCCTCGGAATAGATATGGGTTGGATGCGGTGGATGTGGCGGATGTGACTCAGGGCTTGGAGGTGGCAGCGGCCAGTTGCGCAGCCGCTGGCCGCCACACGATGTCGGCCACGTTCACGGGTTTGGGGATCAGGCCCAGCTTGAAGAACGCGTCGGCCACACGCTGCTGGTCGGCCACCGTGGCGTTGCTCAACAGCCCCACGGGCGACGAGGGACGGCGCTGGATGAACAGGCTCACCACGCCCGCGTCCAGGCCGCTGAAGTCGGCAATCAGCTTGATCGCGTCCTTGCGCGCCTCTTGCGCCAGGCGGTCGGCGCGGCTGAGTTCTTCAAACAGCACGCGCAGCACCTGGGGGTGGGCTTGCACAAACGGGCGGGCCGCCAGGTAGAAGGAGTTGTTGCTGCTGGCCAGGTCGCGCCCCGTGGCCAGCACGCGGGGCTGGATGGCCAGCTCGGTGGCGGCGTAGAACGGGTCCCAGATGGCCCAGGCGTCCACGCTTTTGCGCTCGAAGGCAGCGCGCGCGTCGGCCGGGGCCAGGTACACGGGCTGGATGTCGGGCCACTGCAGTCCGGCCTTTTCCACCGCACGCACCAGCAGATAGTGGGCGCTGCTGCCCTTTTGCACGGCAATGCGGCGGCCTTTGAGATCGGCCAGCTTGCGCAGGGGCGAATCGTTGAGCACCAGCAGCGCTGAGCTATCGGGCTTGGGCGGCTCGGCGCCCACATAGAGCAGGTCTTTGCCCGCGGCCTGTGCGAACACGGGCGGCGAGTCGCCGGTCAGGCCGAATTCGAGGCTGCCGACGGACAGCGCCTCCAGCAGCTGCGGCCCGGCCGGGAACTCCAGCCAGCTGATCCGCGTGCCCGGAAAGCGCTTTTCCAGCACGCCCTGCTGCCTGAGGATGACGAGGTTGACGGCCGACTTCTGATAGCCAATGCGCAGTTGCTCAGGCCCTTGCACGGCTGCGCTTTGCGCGTGGGCATAGCGGCTGGCCAGCGCCCAGCTGAAAGCCGTAACGCCCAGCAGCTGCAGTGCGCGGCGGCGCTCTGGGTGGACGGTGAGGTGGGTCATGGCGATGTGTCCTTTCATGGCCCGATTCACAGCAGATCCACCGGCGCGGCGTGTAGCAGGTTGAGCTTCTTGGGGATGAGCTTGAGGTCGAAGAAGGTGTCGGCAATCGCCTGCTGCTCGGCCAGGATCTCGCGCGTGACGGGCGCGGTGCCGAAGCGGGCGCGGCTCAGGTACAGGTCGGTGATGGATTTGTCCAGACCCAGCACGGCAGACAGCTCGGCCGCCGCGGCCTCCTTGTTTTTGGACGCCCAGGTGTCGATGGCGTTGACCTCTTCGATGGCAATGCGCAGCACGTCGGCGTTTTTTGTGGCGAAGTCGCGCGAGGTGAAGTAGTAGGCGCGGTTGTTGACCACGCCCGTGGCATCGACCAGCAGGCGCGCATCGAGTTGCTTTTGCGCGGCGGCGAGGAAGGGGTCCCAGATGATCCAGGCATCGATCGCACCGCGTTCAAACGCGGCACGCGCGTCGGCCGGGGCCAGGAAGATGGATTGCACGTCGCCGTATTTCAGGCCGTTCTTCTCGAGCAGCTTGACCAGGAAATACTGCACGTTGGAGCCCTTGTTGTAAGCCACGCGCTTGCCCTTGAGGTCGGCCACGCTGCGGATGGGCGAACCGCTGGGAACGATGACCGCCTCCAGTGCGGGGCGCGGCACGGTGGCACCGGCATAGACCAGCGGCGCGCCAGCGGCCTGGGCAAAGATGGGCGGGGCCTCGCCCACGTCGCCGAAGTCGATGGAGCCGACATTGAGGGCTTCGAGCTGAACGGGGCCCGCGTTGAACTCGGTCCAGGTCACCTTCACACCCAGCGGGGCCAGGCGCTTTTCGAGCGTGCCTCGGCCCTTGAGGATGGAGAGCCAGCCCTTTTGGTGGCCCACGCGCAGCACGCGGCCAGCGTTTTGCGACCAGGCCTGGGGCGTTGCGACTGTTGCGGTGCTGGCAGCAACCGCAGCCAGCAGTTGGCGGCGTTGCAGGGAGAAGCGGTTCAGTTCGTTCATGGTGCGGATTCCAGATTCAAAACAGGTGAGGGACTGACGACCGGACTGGGTTGGCAGCAGGCGGCACACCGCCCTGCCCGCGCACCCGGCGCAGCAACAAAATCAAAAAAGAGGGACGAAGGGGGAGGAAGGCAGGCGCTGGCACCACGGCAGGGCCGCAGCGCCAGGCCGTTGTCAGACGCTACATCGCACCTGCGAGAACGGAACCGGCGCAAACCGCGTGGCCTGGGCGGGCGATGGGCGCAGGGTTTCGGTCACGAGCACATTTACCGCGTCGTCCAGCCGCGTGGCGATGTCGGGCTGCAGGTGGTAGCTGCCCTCGGGCGTCAGCGTGACCTGGGCATCGGTGGCGTAAATGCCCGGGAGGATGCTTTTGGCGCCCAGCGACTGCAGCACGGGCCGCAGCGCGTAGTCAAGCGCCAGCATGTGGTGCGGACTGCCGCCCGTGGCCAGGGGCAGCACAGTCTTGCCCTTGAGGGCCGTTTGCGGCAGCAGGTCCAGAAACACCTTGAGCACGCCGCTGTAGGCCGCCTTGTAGACCGGGGTGGCCACCACCAGCACGCTGGCATCGGCCACCTGGTCGATGGCATGCACCACCGTGGGGTGGCCAAAGTCGGCCAGCAGCAGCGCCTGGGGCGAGAGGTCGCGGATGTGGATGCGATCCACCAGCGCACCACGCACCGAGAGGCGCTGGGCCACGGCATCCAGCAGGGCGGCGGAGCGGGAACGCTCGGAGGGGCTACCGGCGATGAGAAGGGCTGACATGTGATGCGATTCCAGAGGGCGTGGCAATACCAGCGCCACCGTGGATCCGGCTTTGCCGGGCCAGGGGTGGCGCCCCTTGAGGGGAGGCGGCCGCAGGCCGCTTCGGGGTGAACTTATTTCCGCGTGTAGATCTGGTCAAAGCTCGCGTTGTCCGCAAAGTGCTCCTTGGCCGCCTTGTCCCAGCCACCGAACGCGTCGTTGATGGTGAACAGGTTCAGCTTGGGGAACTGCTTGGCGTACTTGGCCTTGGCTTTGTCAGACACGGCGGGGCGGTAGAAGTGCTTGCCCGCAATGTCCTGGCCTTCTTCGGTGTAGAGGTACTGCAGATAGGCCTCGGCCACGGCACGGGTGCCCTTCTTGTCCACGTTCTTGTCCACCACCGACACGGCGGGTTCGGCCAGGATGGAGATCGAAGGCGCGATCACGTCGAACTTGGTGCCGAACTCCTTTTCGAGCAGGTAGGCCTCGTTCTCCCAGGCGATCAGCACGTCGCCCTGGTTGCGCTGAGCGAAGGTGATGGTGGAGCCACGCGCACCGGTGTCGAGCACAGGCACGTTGCCATACAGCTTGGCCACGAAGTCCTTGGCCTTGGCGTCGCCACCGTACTTGCGCTTGGCGAATTCCCACGCGGCCAGGTAGTTCCAGCGCGCGCCGCCCGAGGTCTTGGGGTTGGGCGTGATCACCTTCACATCGGCGCGCACCAGGTCGTCCCAGTCCTTGATGCCCTTGGGGTTGCCCTGGCGCACCACCAGCACGATGGTCGAGGTGTAGGGCGAGCTGTTGTGTGGCAGGCGCTTTTGCCAGTCCTTGGGAATCCAGCCGCCGTTGGTGTGCAGCGCATCGGTGTCGCCCGCCAGGGCCAGCGTGGCCACGTCGGCGTCCAGCCCGTCGATGATGGAGCGTGCCTGCTTGCCCGAGCCGCCGTGGCTTTGCTTGATGGTCACGTCCTGGCCGGTCTTGGCCTTCCAGTGCTTGGCAAACGCCTGGTTGAACTCCACATACAGCTCGCGCGTCGGGTCGTACGACACATTGAGCAGCGTCACAGACTGTGCAAACGACGGCAATGCCGTCAGGGCCAAACTGCCCACCAGGGCGGCGGCGAAGGGAAACTTGATAAAGTCGCGGCGAAAGTTCATGGGAGGGCCTCTTTTGTGAATGTGTTGCGGTGCAAATCACCGATGGAACGCATTCTGGAAGGCCCTCTTCAAAACTGGAACTACTGAGATTTCAGTTCTTAATATCCAAATCATCTGAGCGAAACCTTTTTCGCTCGCCCCCACTACAAGGAATTCCCATGGCACGCACCGTTCAATGCATCAAGCTCGGCAAGGAAGCTGAAGGCCTCGACTTCCCCCCCTACCCCGGCGAACTGGGCAAACGCATCTGGGAAAGCGTGAGCAAGGAAGCCTGGGCAGGCTGGCTCAAGCACCAGACCATGCTGGTCAATGAAAACCGCCTGAACCTGGCCGATGCGCGCGCCCGCCAGTACCTGGCGCGCCAGATGGAAAACCATTTCTTTGGCGGCGGCGCAGACGCCGCGGCGGGCTACGTCCCGCCCAGTGCGTAACGTAGTGAAGCACTGCGAGAAATGGTTTCGCCAAAACCACTTTTTTGGCAGCGGCGCTGACGCTGCGGCGGGATATGTCCCGCTTGGCGCGTGACGCAGCGCAACGCACCCTGGAGCGCTTCGCGGTAAAAACCGCCTTCTCTTTCCAACAGGCCGGCGCCACGCCGGCCTTTTGCCGTTTCCATGACTGAACCCATCGAGTGGCTGCCGGACGGCACCCCCTACAGCCCCCGCTTCGGCGACCGCTACCACAGCGAAAACGGCGGCCTCACCCAGGCCCGCCGGGTGTTTCTGCACGGCTGTGGCCTGCCCGAGGCCTGGGCGGGGCAATCGCAGTGGCGCATTCTGGAGACCGGGTTTGGCTTTGGCCTGAACTTCCTGGTGACCTGGGCCGCCTGGCGGGCCGACCCGCAGCGCCCCACGCTGCTGCATTTCGTATCGACAGAAGCCTGGCCCGTGAGTGCAGCCGATCTGCTGCGTGCCACCGCGGTCCACCCTGAGCTGGCGCCGCTGGCTGAGGCATTGCACCGCCAGTGGTGGGGCCTGCTGCCGGGCATGCACCGCCTGCGTTTTGACGAGGGCCGGGTGCTGCTCACCCTGTATGTGGGCGACACCCAGGCCATGCTGCGCCAGCAGAACCTGACGGTGGATGCCGTCTACCTCGACGGCTTCAGCCCCCAGCGCAACCCAGAGATCTGGGACCTGCACACGCTGAAGGCAGTGGCGCGCTGCTGCCGGCGCGGTACACAGCTCGCCACATGGACCATCGCTCGCGCCGTACGCGATGCGCTGGCGCAATGTGGCTTTGAAGTGGCCCGTGTGCCAGGCGTGCCGCCCAAACGCGACAACCTGCACGCCACCTTCAACCCGCGCTGGGAGCCACGCACCGCGCGCCAGCCTGCGGTGGCGCCCGAACCCGCCCTGCCCGGCCCCTGCATCGTGATCGGCGGGGGCATTGCAGGCGCCGCCGCCGCCGCCAGCCTGGCCCGGCGCGGCTGGCAGGTCACAGTGCTGGACCAGGCCCCCGAGCCCGCCGCAGGCGCATCGGCCCTGCCCGCCGGGGTGTTTGCGCCCCATGTGTCGCCGGATGACAGTGTGCTCTCGCGCCTGTCGCGCAGCGGTATCCGCACCACGCTGGAGCAGGCCCGCTGGCTGCTGAGCGAGGGCATGGACTGGGCCCATTGCGGGGTGCTGGAGCACCGCACCGACGGCACGCCCGGCCTGTCGCCCGCTTGGGACCAAGGGCCAGGCGCCGCCTGGAGCGAGCCCGCGCCCTCTGCCGCCCTGGCCGCTGCCCAGTTGCCACCCGATGCCACGGCCTGCTGGCACCACCAGGCAGGCTGGGTGCGCCCTGCCCGCCTGGCCACGGCCTTGCTGGCGCAGCCCGGCATACGCTGGCAAGGCGGCTGCCAGGTGGCACAGCTACGACGCGCAGAGCCCCCCGCCGCCGATGACCACCCGGCCACCACGGTCTGGCAGGCGCTGGACGCCCAGGGCCAGGTGCTAGCCGAGGCACCCACGGTGGTCATTGCGGCGGGCGCTGGCAGCCTGGAGCTGCTCAACCACCGCTGGCCTTTGCAGCCGGTTCGGGGGCAGGTGTCATGGGGGGACCATGCAGACCCTGCGGCGCCGCTGCTGCCGTTTCCGGCCAACGGCAACGGCAACCTGGTGCCCCGCTTTCCGCTCGGCGGCGATGCGGGTGGCCGCCAGGGCTGGGGTTGGGTAATGGGCTCCACGTTTGAGCGGGATGTGCAGGCCCTGCCGCCCAGCGCCGCCGACGTTCAGGCAGCCCATGCCACCAACTGGGGCAAGTTGCAGGCACTGCTGCCCGCAATAGCACCGCAATTGGCGCCCGCGTTCCACCAAGCGTCGCTCGCTCCCCCCACCGCAGCGTCAGAACCCGAAGGGGGGCCAGCAGCGCCTGCCCTGAAAACCTGGGCCGCCGTGCGCTGCACCGCACCGGATCGCCTGCCCATCGTCGGCCCTGTGGACGCCACGGACCTTCCGGGCCTGTGGGTCAACACCGCCATGGGCGCGCGGGGGCTGACGCTGGCGCTGCTCTGTGGCGAGCTGCTGGCAGCCCGCCTGCAAGGCGAACCCCTGCCGCTGGACGCCAAGCTGGCCAGGGCGCTGGGTACCGAGCGTCTGTAAACGCCGAAAACGCGTAAAAAAACCGCGCTCACACTTGCTTATAAGCAAATTGACATATCAGCAGAGCGAAACAATAGTTTGCTTCCATAAGCCTCTCCCCTACATTCGCACCCATGCATGAATTGGCGTTTGTTTTTGCGGGCTTTGCGGTCGGGCTGATTGTGGGCCTGACCGGCGTGGGCGGTGGCTCGCTGATGACGCCGATCCTGATTTTCTTCTTTGGCATCAAGCCCCACATGGCCGTGGGCACCGACCTGCTGTTCGCGGCCTTCACCAAGATGGGCGGCACCGTCAGCCTTGCCCGCCAGCGCCTGGTGCCCTGGAAAGTGGTGGGCCAGCTTTGCGCAGGCAGCATTCCGGCCGCGTTGCTGGCGCTGTGGGCGCTCAAGGTGATGGGCCCGGCCAGCAGCACCGCGCAGCGTGTGATGACCACCACCCTGGGTTTTGCCCTGCTGCTGACGGCAGCGGCCACGCTCTACAAGGTGGTGGCGTTTTCTGCCCAGCGCCAGGCGGCCGAAGCCGCAGCCCGCAAGAGCCACACTGGCGACCCCACACGCCCTCGCCACTGGAGCCTGCCTGTGCTGATGGGTGCCGTCATCGGTACGCTGGTCACCTTTACCTCGGTGGGCGCGGGCGCCATTGGCGTCACGGTGTTGCTGCTGGTCTACCCCATGCTGCCCCTGCCGCGCATCATTGGTGCCGACATTGCGTATGCCGTGCCCCTGACCTTGGTGGCGGGCCTCGGCCACGCCTCGCTGGGCTCGGTGGACTGGCCTTTGCTTGCACAATTGCTGGCTGGCTCACTGCCGGGCATCTGGCTGGGTTCGCGCCTGGTGACCCGCACGCCTGAGCGCCTGATTCGCTCCATCCTCTCGCTGTTGCTCGCCTGGGCGGGCTTCAAACTGATCTTGATTTGAGTTGCACGCACTGAACTGCACTGACCACGATGTACCAATACACAGAATTCGACCGACAATTTGTGCAACAGCGGGCACAGCAATTCCGTGACCAGCTCACGCGCTGGCAGACCGGCAAGCTGCCCGAAGACAACTTCCGCCCACTGCGCCTGCAAAACGGCTGGTATGTGCAGCGCTACGCCCCCATGCTGCGCGTGGCCGTGCCTTACGGTGAAATCGCCAGCCGCCAGCTGCGCGTGCTGGCCCAGATCGCCCGCGAATACGACGAACCCGAAGCGGCCGTCTTCAAGGCCGCCATGGAAGGCCAGGGCAAGCTGGGCACCACGTTCTTGCCCACGCACTGCGCCCACTTCACCACCCGCACCAATGTGCAGTTCAACTGGATTCCGCTGTCCAAAAGTGCGGATGTGATGGACCTGCTGGCCACTGTGGACATGCACGGCATCCAGACCAGCGGCAACTGCATCCGCAACACCACCACCGATGCCCTGGCCGGCATTGCCGTGGACGAGATCGTGGACCCGCGCCCCTATGCGGAAATCATCCGCCAGTGGACCACGCTGCACCCCGAGTTCGCTTTTTTGCCACGCAAGTTCAAGATCGCCATCAGCGGTGCCAAGGACGACCGCGCCGCCACGGGCTGGCACGACGTGGGCCTGCACCTGCTCAAGAATGAGCAGGGCGAGATCGGCTTCAAGGTGTTTGTGGGCGGTGGCATGGGTCGCACGCCGGTGATTTGCACGGTGATCCGCGAGTTCCTGCCCTGGAACCAGATCATGAATTACATCGAGGCCATCGTGCGCGTGTACAACGAGCACGGCCGCCGCGACAACAAGTACAAGGCCCGCATCAAGATTTTGGTCAAGGCCGAAGGCCAGCAGTACATCGACGATGTGGAAGAAGAGTACCGCCAGATCGTCGAGATCGACGGTGGCCCCCACACCATTCCGCAGGCTGAGTTTGACCGCGTGGCCGCCTGCTTTGTGACGCCGAAGCTGGCCAACATTGCCGATGTGCCCCCCGCAGCACTGCAGGCATCGCTGGACGCCCTGGCGGCAGAGCACGTGATGTTCGGCCGCTGGCTGCAGCGCAATGTGCACCCGCACCAAAACCCGCAACTGCGCGCCGTGACACTGTCGTTCAAGCGCCCCGGCCAGTCGCCGGGTGATGCCACCAGCGAACAACTGATCGCCCTGGCTGACCTGGTGGACAAATACTCCGCCGGAGAAGCCCGCGTGACGCACGACCAGAACGTGTTGCTGCCCTGGGTGCACGCCAGCCGCCTGTTTGACCTTTGGCAAGAAGCCAAGGCCCTGGGCCTGGCCAGCGCCAACGTGCAGCTGCTGACCGACATGATCGCCTGCCCCGGCGGCGACTTCTGCGCGCTGGCCAACGCCCGCTCGCTGCCCATTGCCGAGGCCATCACCCAGCGCTACCAGGACCTGGACGAGCTGGACGACATCGGCGAGATCGACCTGCACATCAGCGGCTGCATCAACAGCTGCGGCCACCACCACAGCGGCCACATCGGCATCCTGGGCGTCGATAAAGACGGCAAGGAGTGGTACCAGGTGACGCTGGGTGGCTCCGATGGTTCCGACCTGTCGGGCGCTGCTGTGGCGGGCAAGGTGATCGGCCCCTCGTTCTCGGCCGCCGAAGTGCCCGACGTGATCGAGGCGGTGCTCAGCACCTACCGCGACCTGCGCGAAAGCGGCGAGACCTTTCAGAACACCGTGCGACGCACCGGCCTAGACCCGTTCAAGGAAGCTGCCAAGCTGGCCCGCCACAAAGACGACACCCTGGCCACCGCTTGAACAAGCCCGCCAGCAGAAGCACCGCTACGAGTCTCCTCACGATGATGAACCTGAAACTTCTCGCATCCCACGAACACCAGCCCCCGGCGGAAGGCGACGCCCGCGTGGTGGCACTGGCCAACGATGCCGACGCCACTGCCCTACCGCTGGAAGGCGTGGAACGCGTGGACCTGCACTTCCCCAACTTCACCGATGGCCGTGCGTTCAGCCAGGCCTTTTTGCTGCGCCGCCGCCGTGGCTTTGCTGGCGAAATCCGCGCCACGGGTGATGTGCTGATCGACCAACTCGTGCAAATGCAGCGCACGGGCTTTAGCAGCGCGGTGCTGGCCGAGGGGGTGGATGCCGCCGATGCCCAGCGCCAGTTTGAACTGTTCCCAGGCTTCTACCAGGGCGACGCCGTCAATCCCCAGCCGCTGTTTGCCCACCGCGCCGCCGCCTGAGAACCCAACCCACAAGCCCTGCACCATGAGCCAAATCGATCTCGCACGCATCAACGCCGACCTCGGCCGCAACGCACCAGACCTTGTGGCCTGGGCGCTGGGGCTGGGCCAGCCCGCCATCGTCACCACCAACTTCCGCCCCTTCGAGGCAGTGATCCTGCACATGGTCACGCAGGTCAACCCTGATGTGCCGGTGGTGTGGATGGACAACGGCTACAACACCGAAGCCACCTACCGCTTTGCCGACGAGGTGACAAAGCAACTGGGCCTGAAGCTGCAGATCTACCTGCCACGCCGCTCACGCGCGCACCGTGAAGCCGTGGAAGGCGCCACCCCCGCGCTGGATGACCCACGCCACGCAGCCTTTACCGAAGAAGTGAAGCTGGAGCCCTTTGCCCGCGCCCTGCGCGAAACGGCCCCCAAGGTGTGGTTTACCGCACTGCGCGCCACCGACACCGCTGTGCGCGCACAGATGGACCCGGTGAGCATCAACCCTGACGGCCTGATCAAGGTGGCGCCGCTGCTGCACTGGTCGTCCAAGGATCTGCACGAATACTGCGTCAAGCACGGCCTGCCCAACAACTTTGACTACGTGGACCCCACCAAGGGCGAAGACAACCGCGAGTGCGGTTTGCATCTGGCCCACTGACTCCACTGCAGCACCGACCATGAACACCCGGACCGATACCGCGCTGCTTGAGAAGAAAACCAACGATATGAGCTACCACCTCAACAACTCGCACCTCGACGCCCTGGAAGAAGAAACCATCTTCATCCTGCGCGAAGTGGCTGCCGCCTTTGAACGCCCTGCCTTGCTGTTTTCGGGCGGCAAGGATTCGCTGGTCATGCTCAAGTGCGCCGAAAAAGCCTTTGGCACCAAGGCCAGCGGTGGCGGCATTCCCTACCCGCTGCTCATGATCGACACGGGCCACAACTTCACCGAAGTGACGGACTTCCGCGACTTCCGAGCGAAGGAACTGGGCGCCGAGCTCATCGTGCGCAGCGTCGAGGATTCGATGGCACGCGGCACCGTGCGACTGGCCCACCCCGGCGAATCGCGCAACGTGCACCAGTCCGTCACGCTGCTCGAAGCGATCGAGGAATTCCGCTTTGACGCCCTGATCGGCGGCGCCCGCCGCGATGAAGAAAAGGCACGCGCCAAAGAGCGCATCTTCAGCCACCGCGACAGTTTCGGCCAATGGCAGCCCAAGGCGCAGCGGCCTGAGCTGTGGACCCTGTTCAACACCCGCCTGCAGCCCGGCGAGCACTTCCGCGTGTTCCCCATCAGCAACTGGACCGAGCTGGACGTTTGGCAGTACATCGACCGCGAACAGATCGGCCTGCCCAGCATCTACTACACGCACAAGCGCCAGGTGGTGGACCGCAAGGGCCTACTGATGCCCGTGACCGAGCTGACACCGCCGCGTGAAGGCGACGTGGTCGAGACACGCGACGTGCGCTTTCGCACCGTGGGCGACATCACCTGCACCGCACCGGTGGAGAGCACCGCCGCCACCCCGGCCGAGATCGTCATCGAGACCCTGGCCGCCGACGTGAGCGAGCGCGGTGCCACCCGCATGGACGACAAGACCAGCGATGCCTCGATGGAAAAGCGCAAGAAAGACGGGTACTTCTGATGACCACTATGAATTCGATAGCTTCCAGCGCAATCCCTACAAGCGCTACAGGAAAAAATGACCACATTTCCGCGCTCAAGTTCATCACCTGCGGCAGCGTCGACGACGGCAAGAGCACGCTGATCGGCCGTCTGCTGGTGGACAGCAAGGCCGTGCTGCAGGACCACCTGGCTGGCGTTCAGCGCCAGGGTGAGACCGACCTGGCCCTGCTGACCGACGGCCTGAGCGCCGAGCGCGAACAGGGCATCACCATCGACGTGGCCTACCGCTACTTCGCCACCGAAGAGCGCAAGTTCATCATTGGCGATGCACCCGGCCACGAGCAATACACCCGCAACATGGTCACCGCCGCCAGCAGCGCCGACGCCGCCGTGGTGCTGGTCGATGCCACCAAGCTCGACTGGAAGAACCCCGGCCTGGCCCTGCTGCCGCAAACCCGCCGCCACAGCCTGCTGGCCCACCTGCTGCGCGTGCACTCGCTGGTGTTTGCCGTCAACAAGCTCGACGCGGTGGAAGACCCCGCGCTGGCGTGGCAGCACATCCAGGGCGCGTTGCAATCCTTTGCCCAAGCGGCAGGCATCACCGTGCGCGCCATGGTGCCGGTGTCGGCCCTCAAGGGCTGGAACGTGGTGGACGCCCATGCGGGCTGGTGCGGTTATGACGGCCCCACGCTGCTGCAAGTGCTGGAAGCACTGCCCAACACCCCCGCAGACTCAGCGCTGGCACCGGCCTTCCCGGTGCAGTGGGTCGAGAAATTCTCGTCGTCCTCCGACACCTCGCAAGGCCGCCGTGTGTTCTGGGGCCGCGTGGCTGCGGGCAGCTTTGCGCCCGGTACCGCTGTACAGATCTTCCCCAGCGGCCAGCTGGCCACCGTGGCGCAAGTGCTGGACCATGCCCGTCGCCCCAAGGACGTGCCCGCAGGCACCAGCGCCGGCATCATTCTGGACCGCGAGGTGGATGTCTCGCGGGGCGACTGGATTCTGGCGGCGCCTGCCGTCGCCACCCCCGCCGAAGACGACTTCGACACGCCCGCCAGCGTGCCTGCGTGGCCCGCCAGCCGCGAGCTGCGCACCACGGTGGCCTGGATGGACGACGAGCCCCTGGTCGCAGGCCGCGTGTACTGGGCGCTGCACGGCCACCGCTGGGTCAAGGCCAAGGTCAAGGCCGTGGTGCACAAGCTCAACATCAACACGCTGGCCGAAGAAGCCGCCACCCAGCTGGACCCCAATGCCATCGGCCATGTCGACCTGCTGCTGCAAGAGGCGATTCCGGCCGCCCCCTTTGGCAAAGCCCGGGTGCTCGGATCGCTGATCCTGGTGGACACCGCGAGCCACAAAACGGCCGGTGCCGTGCTGGTCAACTGATCTAGATCAGCGCCCGTAACCCCAGTCACCCCATCGGGGTGAGGGGCCCTGTAACCAAAGGTCGGTGAAAGCTTCTAAAATTGAGGGTTTTCACCGACCCACACAACTCCTGTCATGACCCACGTCGTCTCCGAAAACTGCATCAAGTGCAAGTACACCGATTGTGTGGACGTGTGCCCCGTGGACTGCTTCCGCGAAGGCCCGAACATGCTTGTCATCGACCCCGATGAATGCATCGACTGCGCCGTCTGCATCCCCGAATGCCCGGCCAACGCCATCTTTGCCGAAGAAGATCTGCCGGCCGACCAGATTGCTTTCATCAAGCTCAACGCCGACTTGGCCTTTGCCGACGGCTGGAAGAGCATCACCAAGCGCAAGCCGGCGCTGCCAGACGCCGACGAGTGGAATGGCAAACCGGGCAAGGTCAACGAACTGGTCAAGTAAAACGCCCCGCGCCCCGTTGGTGACCGAGACTTTGCAAGTGCCCGCAGTCGTAGAGACCGACGCCGTTGTCATCGGCGCGGGTCCTGTGGGCCTGTTCCAGGTCTTCCAGCTGGGCCTGCAAGGCATCACCGCCCATGTCATCGACGCCCTGCCCCATGCGGGCGGCCAGTGCGTCGAGCTGTACGGCGACAAACCCATCTACGACATCCCCGGCATCCCCGTGTGCACCGGGCGCGAGCTGGCTGGCCTGCTGCTTGAGCAGATCGCGCCGTTCAAGACCCAGTGGCACCTGAACACGCTGGTGTCGGCGCTCACCGCGCAGGCCGATGGGCGCCTGCTGGTGCAAACCTCCCAGGGCGCACAACTGCTGGCCCGGACGGTGTTCATTGCTGCCGGTGTGGGCGCCTTTGTGCCACGCACGCTCAAGGTGGACGGCATCGAGCGCTTTGTGGGCACCCAGGTCCACTACCAGAACCTGCCCGCCAGCGTGGGTGTGGCTGGGCGCCATGTGGTCGTGCACGGCGGCGACGAGCCCGCCGTGGCCCGCGCCTTGGAACTGGCCGAGCAAGGCCAGGCCGCCCGCGTCAGCCTGCTGCACCGCCGCGACGTGTTCCAGGTGCCCGACGCCCTGCTGCAGCGTCTGCAGCAACTGCGCGACACAGGCCGCATCCATGTCGAGGCCGCGCAGATCACCGGCATCGACACCACAGGTGATCGGCTGACGGCCTTGCAGGTCGTGGACGCCGATGGCAGCACCCGCGCCCTGGCAATCGACCTGCTGGTGGCCGTGCTCGGCATCTCGCCCCGCCTCGGCCCCATCGCAGACTGGGGCCTAGCCATGGACCGCAAACAGCTGGTGGTGGACACCGAGGCCTTCCGCACCAGCGTGCCCGGAATCTACGCCGTGGGCGACATCAACACCTACCCCGGCAAACGCAAGCTCATCCTGTGCGGCTTCCACGAAGCCACGCTAGCCGCCTTTGGCGCCGCCGAGGCGCTCAAGGGCGACAAGGTGGCGCTGCAGTACACCACCACGAGCCCAAGGCTGCACCAGCTGCTGGGTGTGGCTCCGGCGTCTGTGCCTTCCGCCAGCACGTAGTCCAGGCGAGTCGGGGCACCGTCGTTTCGTGCCCAAACGACGCGCCCACAAATAAGCACAAAATGTCAAAAAGGCGCACAAGCGCCCGGCACGATGGCGTCTCCATTCACCGCCCATCAGGAGCACACCATGAGCCAACAACCCCTTCAATCCATCTGGGACACATACACCGCGTCGTGGAAAACCGACTCGGCTGCAGACAGGGAAGCCCTGTTTTCCCAGTCCCTCGACCCCGCCTGCACCTACAACGACCCGCTGGCCACCGCCCATGGCTGGGACCAATTGACGGCCTACATGGACAACTTTCACAGCCAGGTGCCCGGCGGCCATTTTGTGACCCACTACTTCGCCAGCCACAACCAGCAAAGCATCGCCAAGTGGAACATGGTGGATGGCAGCGGCCAGGTGATCGGTGAAGGCGTGAGCTACGGCCGGTACAACGACCAGAACCGGCTGGTTGCCATGACCGGTTTCTTTGAAACCCCTTGAACGGACGCCACCGTGCTTTATCTCCGGCAAATCCAGGAGGGCATCGATTTCATCGAAGCCCATCTCGAATCCGACATTCAGCTTTCCGAGGTGGCACGGGCTGCGGGGATGAGCCAGTGGCACTTCCAGCGGATCTTCAAGGCGCTGACCAACGAAACCCTCAAGACCTACATCCGCTCGCGCCGGTTCTCGAGGGCGCTGGAGCAGTTGACCAACACGCGGCTGAGCGTGCTCGATATTGCGCTGGCGTCCGGGTACGAGACGCAGGAGAGTTTCACGCGAGCGTTCCGTGATTGCTTTCGGCTCACACCGTCGCAGTACCGCAAGATGGGCAACCGCTCGCTGTTCGTGCGCAAGATCCGGTTTGACCAAAGCTACCTCGCGCACATTCACCAGAACATCTCGCTGGAACCCGAAATCCAGCAGCAGCCCGCCATGCAGTTGGTCGGGCTGCCCACCAATTACTACGGCATAGATTCCGAAAAGAACAACCTGGGCCAGAAACTGCCGCCTCTGTGGGCGAAGTTTCTGCCCCGGTTGGACGAGATTGCGAACACCGTGCCCGGGGTCTGCTATGGCGTCGTGGCCCCGGCGGGGCCGCACACGGAAGAGCTGCGCTACCTGGCGTGCATCGAAGTGAGTGGCCCCGGTGCACTGCCACCGGGCATGGAGGCCATGGAAATCCCCGCATCCACCTATGCATGCTTCACCCACCGGGGTCCTGCCCAGAACGTCGATGCGACGGTGAACTACATCTACTCCAGCTGGCTGCTGTCGGCCAGCCAGTCGCACAGCCTGGGACCGGATCTGGAAATCTACGGCTCGCAATACCACCCGACGTCCGCGGACTCCGTGATGCACTACGCCATCCCCATCACCCAGGCCGGGCGCTGACCCACCCTCTACAATGGCAACCGCGCTCCTTCGGGCGCGCCATCGCTAGGGGTGTCGAGACCGGCCTGCCGGAACCGACTGAGAGAGTCCCTTTGAACCTGATTGAGATCATCCTCGCGCAGGGAAGCACGTCCGCTTTGGCCCAGCCCTGAATGAAATGACTTTGGGGCGCGCTGGCGGGCCGCCCCTGCTCTGTACTGCCACGGAGCCATCCATGTCCTCATCGCCCGCCGCGCCTTCCCACAACGAAGCGCTGGCCCCCGTCTCCCCCGACCGCCGCGTCTTCCAGTGGCATGACCACGCCTCGCTCTGGTTCAGCCTGGGCGTGGGCTTGCTGGTCATGCAGGTGGGTGCGTACCTGATGCCAGCGTTGGGCACCAAAGAAGCCCTCATCGCCATCGTGGCCGGCTCCATCGTGGGCGCGGGCCTGCTGGGCTGGGTGGCCAAGCTGGGCTGCGACAGCGGCCTGGCCAGTGCGGGGCTGATGCACGCCGTGTATGGCCGCACCTTTGCCAGCCTGCCCATCATCCTGAACATCGTGCAGCTGGTGGGCTGGGGCACGTTCGAGCTGGTGGTGATGCGCGATGCCACCGTGGCCATCGGCCAACAATCAGGGGCCATGGCCGGTTCCCACTGGCCGGTGCTGGCGACGCTGCTGTGGGGCGGCGTGGTGATGCTGCTCATCAGCGGATCGATGGTGCAGCTGGTGCGCAAGGTGATTGCGCGCGTGGCGCTGCCGCTCGTGGTGTTGTCGCTGCTATGGCTGTCGTGGCAGTTTTTGTCGCTGGCGCAGGCCCAGGGGTTTGATGCGCTGTGGAACCGCCAGGGCGCGGGCGGCATGGGAGTGCTCCCTGCGCTGGATCTGGTGATCGCCATGCCCATTTCGTGGCTGCCACTGGTGGCCGACTATGCGCGCCACGGCAAGAACGGCGGCTCCGCGTTGCGTGGCACCTGGCTGGGTTACGCGCTGGCCAACATGTGGTGCTATTCGCTCGGCGTGCTGGTGGCGCTGACGCTGCCCAGCAAGGACCTGGTGCAGGCGCTGCTGCTGGCCCAGGGCGGGCTGATTGCGCTGTCACTGATCCTGATTGACGAGGTGGACAACGCCTATGGCGACACCTATTCGGGTGCGGTGTCGGCCCACAGCCTGCTGCCGCGCTGGGGCGTACGCAAGTGGGGCCTGGCCATGGCGGTGGTATGCACTGGCCTTGCGCTGGTCTTGCCCATGCACAGCCTGGAGCCCTTCCTGCTGCTGCTCAGCTCGGTATTTGTGCCGCTGTTTGGCGTGATCCTCGGTCGCCTCGCATTTGGCGCTCCCACGCAGGCGTTGCTGCACGGCGCGCGTGGCGTGCACGCGGTGCCGGTGGCGATCTGGATCGGCGGAATCGCGTGCTTTCACCTGTTGCCACGCCTGCTGCCGCAAGCGGGCTCGTCGCTTCCCACGCTTGCGTTGTGCTTCGCTCTGGCGTTCCTCACGCGTCCGCAGATTGCTACCAATAGATAGCATTTGCCAATGTATGGGCGAAGTTTTCAAGCCATTTACATTTAAAAATGGCGCGCTTCAAGCGCCAGGCGCTCCGATAAAAATAGCAATACGGGCGAAGCGGGCTGGAACTTTGCGGGACGGGGTGGGCTCTGCCCAGACTCATTCTGTAACGCCATGTCAACTGGAAGGAGTACCTGCCCCGTGTCTTTCGACCTGCCCCGACTTTCCCACGCCCTGTTTTGCACGCTGCTGGGCGCCGCCATCGTGCTGCCCGCCACTGCGCAGGCCAACAATGGCTTCGTGAGTATCAGCAGCGATAGCGTCAACGTTCGAACGCAGCCCACCACGCGCTCAGACACCGCGTGGGAGTTGATCAAAGGCTACCCGCTCCAGGTCGAGCAGCGGCGCGGCAAATGGCTCAAGGTGCGCGACCACGAAGAGTCGCTGGGCTGGGTCTTCGCACCGCTGACGACCAAGACACCGCACCGCGTGGTGACCGTGCCCACGGCCAACCTGCGCGCGGGCCCCGGCCAGCGCCATCGGGTGATCGGTAAGCTGGACCAGCACGAGGTGGTGCGCACCGTGGGCAACCAGGGCGAGTGGGCCCACGTGAAGCGCGACGGTGGCCAGCGCGGATGGGTCGCCAAGCGGCTTACCTGGGGCTGGTAAGCACCAGCTGCGCCACAGGCGCATACCCGTGGTTGAGCGGGCCGTGGCCGCGGCCGGTGGTCACATCAGCCCCTGCGGCGATGGCGCCCAGAATGTAGGCACGCGCGCGCTCCACCGCCTGCTGCAAGGGCAGGCCCTGCGCCAGGTGTGCCGCAATGGCCGACGACAGGGTGCAGCCCGTGCCGTGCCCGTTGGGCGTGGCAATGCGTGCAGACTCCAGCCGCTGCCGCACACCGCTGCGGGTGGCCAGAACGTCCACCACCCAGTCTCCAGGCAGGTGGCCGCCCTTGAGCAGCGCCGCACGTGCACCCAGCGCGCACAGTGCCTGCGCGGCTTCGTCCAGCGTTTCCACGCCCTTGATGCTGCGCCCCAGCAGCCAGCCGGCCTCGTCCAGGTTGGGGGTGATCACCTCGGCCAGCGGAAACAGCTCCTGCACCAGCACGCTCACGGTTTCTGAAGCGATGAGCCGGTCGCCACTGGTGGCCACCATCACGGGGTCGAGCACCACGTGCGGCAGCTGGTAGGTGCGGATGGCATCGGCCACCACACGCACCACCTCGGGCGAATGCAGCATGCCGATCTTGACCGCATCCACACCAATGTCCTGCACCACGGCGTCGATCTGGGCCTTGAGCATCTCGGGCGGAATGCCGTGGATGCCCGTCACGCCGCAGGTGTTCTGCGCCGTGATGGCCGTGATCGCTGTCATGCCGTAGCAGCCCAGGGCGCTGAAGGTCTTGAGGTCGGCCTGGATGCCCGCCCCGCCGCCGCTGTCAGAACCGGCAATGGAAAGCACGCGCACATAGCGGCGCGCTGCGGAGGTCGGTGGGGTCAATGAAGTCATGGCAAAAATTATGGCCTATGCGTTAGCGCAAAAAGAGCGGCCAAGGGTTGTGCTGTAATTGATTTTTTCCGGACGAAACAGGGGTGTCCCTCCGTTCAGAACCTGAACAGGTTCTTCGGTGTGCGACTGAGAAATACCCTGGGGCTCGCACGCAGCGCTGCATGGCACTGCCTGCAACGTGGCCCCGCTACCCGATCCAGGTCATGCTGGCGTGGGGAGTTTCCAAGAGCGGCGCTGCCCCCGTTTTGTCCATGGTTGCCAGCCAACACGGACACACCGACGGACCTATGCCACTTCAACCCTCTTCTTTTGCGATTCTGGGCGCGGGCCTCATGGGCCGCCTGCTTGCGGTGGAGCTGGCCCGCCAGGGTCACCGTGTGGACATCTACGACGCGGGCAGCCCGGCCGCCGAACATTCGGCCGCGACCGTGGCCGCGGCCATGCTGGCGCCGCTGGCCGAATCGGCCATCACCGAGCCCGGCGTGGTGCGCATGGGCCACCACGCCCTCACCCGCTGGCCGCAGCTGCTGGCGGCGCTGGCCGAGCCCGTGTTCTTCCAGCAGGCCGGCACGCTCATCGTGTGGCACCGACAGGACGCGGCCGAAGCCCAGCGGCTCACGCGCCAGCTGGAGGCCAACCAGCACCAGGTGCCAGAGCTGCCCGCCCTGCAAAAGCTGGACGGCGCCGCGCTGGCCCAGGCGGAACCCACCCTCGCGCAGCGTTTTGCGCAGGGCCTGTACCTGCCCGGCGAAGGCCAGCTCGACAACCGGCAGCTGCTGGCCGCCCTGGTGGTGGAAATGCAGCGGCTGTCGGTGCGCACGCACTGGCACAGCCCCCAGTCGCCCGAGGCCTTTGCACCCGGCGCCCCTGGCCAACCCGACTGGGTGCTGGACTGCCGTGGCTTGGGCGCCAAGGGCCAGTGGAGTGCACTGCGCGGCGTGCGCGGCGAGGTGGTTCGCATCCACGCGCCGGATGTCACGCTGCAGCGCCCAACGCGGCTGGTGCACCCGCGCTACCCCATCTACATTGCGCCCAAAGAAGACCATCTGTTCGTCATCGGCGCCACCGAAATCGAATCGGACGACCTCTCGCCCGCCAGCGTGCGCTCCACACTGGAGCTGCTCTCCGCCGCCTACGCCGTGCACCCCGGCTTTGCAGAGGGCCGCATCCTGGAGTTGGCGACGCAGTGCCGCCCCACGCTGCCCGACAACCTGCCCGCCATCCGCCAGCCGCGCAAGGGCTTGCTGGAAATCAACGGCCTGTACCGCCACGGCTTCATGATCGCGCCCGCGATGCTGGATGTGACGCTGGAAGTGCTGAACGCAGGACAATCGCAGCTTTCGCAACGATTTGACCTCGCGCTGGACCTGGAGCCCGCCCCCCTGCCCCCACCCAGCGCGGCCGCCGCTTTCGCATGAACATTTCCATCAACCAGATCCCGCACGAACTGCCCGAGGGCGCTACCGTGGCCGACGCCGTGGCCGCCATCGCGGCCCGCCCGCCTTTTGCCGTGGCCGTGAACACCACCTTTGTGCCCAACACCCGCTACGCCGCGCAGGCCCTGCAGCCCGGCGACCGCGTGGAAATCATCTCGCCCGTGACGGGGGGCTGATCCGCCGCCTGAAAATTGAAGCCAAATTGGCACCTAGCGCATGATAAATAAGCGCTAGCAGCTATCAAAAGCATAGTAAACACCATGACCACTTCAACGCCCCAAGACCCCCTGGTGCTCTACGGCCAGCAGTTCGCCAGCCGCCTGCTGCTGGGCACCTCGCGCTACCCATCCCCCGCAGTGCTCGAAGCCGCCGTGCTGCGCGCCAAGCCTGCCATGGTCACCGCATCGCTGCGCCGCCAGGGCAGCAACCCGGCCGAAAGCGGCAGCAGCTTCTGGGAGCTGCTGCGCAGGCTCAACGTGCCTGTGCTGCCCAACACGGCAGGCTGCCACAGCGCGCAAGAGGCCATCACCACGGCACAGATGGCGCGCGAGGTGTTCAACACCCCCTGGATCAAACTGGAGCTGATTGGCGACGACTACACCCTGCAGCCCGACACCCTGAACCTAGTGGGCGTGGCCGAACACCTCATCAAGGAAGGCTTTCAGGTGCTGCCCTACTGCACGGAAGACCTGGTGCTGTGCCAGCGCCTCGTGGATGTGGGCTGCCAGGCCGTGATGCCCTGGGCGGCCCCCATCGGCACCGGGCGCGGCCCCGTCAACCCCTATGCCTTGCAAACGCTGCGTGAACGGCTGAACGTGCCGATGCTGGTGGATGCCGGGCTGGGCCTGCCATCCCACGCCTGCCAGGTGATGGAATGGGGCTATGACGGCGTGCTGCTCAATACTGCGGTCGCACTGGCGCAAGACCCTGTGGCCATGGCCGGCGCCTTCGCCGACGCAGTGAATGCCGGGCGCGCCGCGCGCCAGGCAGGTGCCATGGCAGCGCAGGATGCGGCCCAGCCCAGTACGCCCGTGCTCGGCACCCCCTTCTGGCACCATGAACTACATGCGTGACGACACCAGCGCCATGGTGCAGGCCATTCTTGCGCACCACGCCGCCACCTTCGCGGGCTTTGGCGCCGAGCCCGCCCCGAAACCCACGCGGCAGGAAGCCGCCTACCTGGCAGCCCTGCAGGCCTGCAGCACGCTGGGCTTTATTGCCCACGACGCGGAGTGCCTGGCCCAGGCCTGGCTGGCACAGAGTCTGCGCACCGGCACCTTCCAGCCTGAGCAATGGCCCGACGCGCCAGAGGATTTTGGCCTGCAACCCGTGCCACATGCCCAAGCGTTCGCCCCATGCCCTGAGCACCTGGGCCTGTACGCCGTGTTGCCCGACGCCGACTGGGTAGGCCGCATGGCGCGTGCGGGCGTGCCCACCGTGCAGCTTCGCTTCAAGTCGGACAACGCTGCCGCCATTGAACGGGAAGTGCACGCCGCCGTACGGGCCGTGCAGGGCACGGGTGCGCTGCTGTTCATCAACGACCATTGGCGCACGGCCATCCAGGCGGGTGCCTATGGCATTCACCTGGGCCAGGAAGATCTGGATGCCCTGGCCCCCGACGAACTCCAAGCACTGCGCGCTTCGGGCCTGCGCCTGGGTGTCAGCACCCATGGCTACGCAGAAATGGTGCGTGCAGATGCAGTAGGCCCCAGCTACATCGCCATGGGCGCCGTATTCCCGACCACCCTCAAGAAGATGGCCACGGCCCCGCAGGGTGTGGGCCGGTTGGGTGTGTATGCGCGCCTGCTGCGCCACTACCCCCAGGTGGCCATTGGCGGCATCGGCGCCGAGCAGTTTGCGCCGGTGCAGGCCACAGGCGTGGGGTCGATTGCGGTGGTGCGGGCCCTTGTCAATGCCCCAGACCCTGCAGCCACCGCCACGCACTTGATGCGCCTGATGGAACAAAACAGCTAGCGCGCGAGCCGCTGAAGGGACGATCCATTGGCCTATCGGCCTATCGGCCTATTTGCGGTCGCCTTTCTTCTGCTCCAGTTCCAGCCGCAGTTCGACCAGGTCGTTGTCCATGCCAAAACCGACGGCCTGACCCGCGGCCGGGGGCGCGGTCACCGGCACGGCCGGCAGATCGCTCAGGGTGAGGTGGGGCGGCTCTGACAGATCAAGGTCGAGGTCCAGATCCAGCGGCGCACCGCGCGTGTCGCCATCCAGTGCGGAGGGCGCTGCAACACCCGATGCCTGAGATGGCTGCCCTGTAGCGGGAGGCATCCCGTCAAAGTCGAACTCCAGGCTGGCCGCGCGGGAGTCCTGCGGTAATGCCGCCGTTGTCGCAGGCACCTTCGGGGCTGGCACTTGCTGCACCTGGGTTTCGTCCCGACGTGCGGCGAGCGGTGTCGTGCGCTTGCGGGGCGCAGGCTCCCCTCGGGCACTTGCGGGCGTGGTCTGCGCAATGGAGAGCAACAGCAGCAGGTCGTCGTAAGCCGCAAGGTCAAAGGGCTCGACCGAACCGACACCGTTCTGCCGGAACAGCAGCTTTTCGAGCAGCTGCAGCACGGACGGAGACGTCCATTCAGCCTCGATGTCAGCGAGCGCATCGGTGTAGTGATACAGCATGCGGCCCGTGCGGTGGAAGCTGGCAAATTCCGGCACCTGCGCGTTGAACGATTGCATGAACTGCGTACGCAGTTGCGTGAACTCCTCCACCCGGCTCAGCGTGTGGTACAGCCGCAAAAGCTCCAGATACGCCAGCGGCGAAGTGGCACCGCGCTCAGCGATGTGTGTTTTCAGCACTTCGATGGCCTGCTGGTGTTCCCCCACCGAGATAAAAAACTCGGCCTGTTGCTGGATGTCGAAAAGCTCTTCCGGGCTGACGATGTGCAGCGCGGGTTGCTGCGTGACTACAGCGGCAGGTGCTGGCGGGGGAACGGTCGCCTTCAGGGGGACCGGGGCACTGGGCAAAGGGGCCGTGGCCACAAAAGGAGGTACCAGCGGGGCAGCAGCTGAGCCCGGGGAAGGTTCCCGGGCTTCGGCGGACTCATCGGACGGCAGCCAGTGATCGCTGGGGTCGGGGGGCAGGCCCAGCGCAGCCCCATGCTCGACCACGGCATCTCGGCCACCCAGCGCAGCCACCGAATCGCGCCATGCGCGCACCGCCTTTTCGGAGGCGCTGCGCATCCGCCCCCAGGCCCACACAGCGAGCAACAGTGCCAGCAGCAGCAACCCGCCCAGCGCGTAGACCACCGTGGCAGGAAATCTCTCGCTCTCTGCCTGCTCCAGCTGTTGCTGCAATTGCGCTGCGCTGGCCCGGTCGCGGGCGGCCTGCGCCCGCAGGGCAGCAACGTCGGATTCCAGGGCCTTGAGCCGGTCAGCCTCCTGGTTGACATCCTCGGGCTGGGCATTCATCGCTTTCCAGAGCGCTGCAGCCTGGGCACGCTGGGCCGAGGGCTGGTCTGATGGCACCACCAGCAGTTCAGGCGAGGTGCGCAGTGCCAGCGGACGGTCTACCCAGAGGTCGAGTGGCTCGACGACCAAGCGAGCCCGGTCAGCAGGCTTGGGGGCTGTAGGCAGCTTGTTTTTTTCAGCGCTGGCCTGGGGGCGCGCCACCGGGCGCTCTGGGGGCCGGACCGGGGCCGTCCGCGCGGCGGGCTTGGCCACCGACGGGGTGCTGGGTACGGGCTCGGGCCGGTTTTCGGAAGACAAGGGCACGGATGCCAACGGAGAAGGCGCCACAGGCGCAGTGGCAGCCCCTGCAGCGCGCTGCCCTGCTGCACCCTGGGCCGGACGGGGTGCTTCGACCCCACCGGCCGCAAAGGAAGGTAGCCGCGAGACGTCGACCGGCGATGCGGACCGTGCCACCGTGGATGGAAGCTCGGCAAAAAATGTGTAGGTGCGCGTGACCTTGCCTGTGCACCCTGCCGACAAGGTGACCATCAATACCGGTTCGTCCACCGCGATGGCGGCCTGCACCCGCACCGCCGGAGACCGCCCCCGCATGTCGGGCAAAGGCACTACCCGCACCTTGGCATCGCCAATCACCGTATCGCCGGCCACCAGCTTGGCCGTCACGCAGGAAGAGGCCAGATCGGTGCCTGGGTCGGGCTGGATATCGAAGGAAAGATCTACCGGGGCACCCAAAACCACCACGCCCCTGCTGCCGCCCAAGGACAGTGCCGAGGCGCCTGCAGCGACCGCCCACAGACTGGTCCCCAAAATGGCGTTACGGATTTTCACAATATGTTCTGTTTTTGGTGCAACCCATTCTTGCACATAAGTCCCGCGCAACGCCAGAGCCATAATGGCGCTATGAAAATTCAGTTTCCCAACATCGCTATCGTGGGCACCGGCGCCATGGGTCGGGGCATTGCACAAATCGCCGCACAGGCTGGCAGCCAGGTTTTTCTGCTTGATGCCAACCCCGGGGCCGCCGATGCGGCCAAGGCGGCGCTCCAGGAGCAATGGAACAAACTGGTGGTCAAGGGTCGCATCGATGCCGCGCAGGCCGGTGACCTGACCGCGCGGCTGCACCCCGTCAAGGTCGTGGCCGACCTGGCAGGCTGCGACCTGGTGGTAGAAGCCATCGTGGAGCGGCTGGATGTGAAAAAGACGCTGTTCGCCGAACTGGAAGCCGTGGTGCGCCCGGATGCGGTGCTGGCCACCAATACCTCATCCCTCTCGGTCACCGCCATCGGCGCGGGCCTGCAGCGGCCCGAGCGCCTGGCAGGTTTCCACTTCTTCAACCCCGTGCCGCTCATGAAGGTGGTGGAAGTGATTGCCGGGCTCAAGACGGATGCAGCCGTGTGCACCGCCCTGGCCACGTATGCGAGGGAAATGGGACACACCCCCGTTCAGGCACAAGACACCCCCGGCTTCATCGTGAACCACGCCGGGCGCGGCTTTGGCACAGAGGCCCTGCGCATCGTGGGCGAAGGCGTGGCCGACTTCGCCACCATCGACCGCATCCTGCGCGACCAGGTCGGCTTCAAGCTCGGCCCCTTTGAATTGATGGACCTGACGGCGCTGGACGTCTCCCACCCGGTGATGGAATCCATCTACCGCCAGTACTACGACGAGCCGCGCTTTCGCCCCAGTGTGATCACCGCGCAGCGCCTGGCAGGCGGCGTGGTGGGCAAGAAGGTGGGCGAAGGCTTTTACCGCTACGTGGACGGCGTGGCGCAGATACCGGCAGAGGCGCCGCCGCCCGTGGTGGCAGAGATTCCCCCCGTGTGGGTCTCGCCCCGTGCCGCGCGCCGCGCGGAGCTGTACCAGCTGCTCAAGGACCTGGGCGCCACCATCGAAACCGGCCAGTCGCCCTCGCCCCAGGCCATCACGCTGGTCGCGCCGCTGGGGTTTGACATCACCACCGTGGCGGTCGTGGAGCGCCTGGACCCGGCGCGCACCATCGGCATCGACATGCTGATCGACGACGCCGCTACCAAGCGCCGCGTGTTGGCCACCAACCCCGCCACCCGCGTGGACATCCGCAACGCAGCGCATGCGCTGTTTGCCCGCGACGGCAAGGCCGTGAGCGTGATCCGCGACAGCGGCGGCTTTGTCACTCAGCGTGTGGTGGCCACCATCGTCAACATCGCCAGCGACATCTGCCAGCAAGGCATCTGCTCCCCCAAGGATCTGGAAACCGCTGTGACACTGGGCCTGGGTTACCCCCTGGGCCCCCTGGCCATGGGCGACCGCTGGGGGCCGACCAACATCCTCGAAGTGTTGTTCAACATGCAGACCGTGTACGGCGACACACGCTACCGCCCGAGCCCCTGGCTGCGCAGGCGCGGCGCCATCGGCCTGAGCCTGACCCACGTCGAAGAAGCCTGATCGCGCGAACAGAGCAAGAGCCGCTCCCCAACCAAGGCCACCATGCCCGCAGAACTCCAGAGCACCAGCCAGGGCCAGACCCTGATCCTGACCCTTCGCAACCCTGAGCGGCGCAACGCCATCGACCCGGTGATGTACGCAGCGGGCGTGGAGGCGCTGGGTGTGGCCGAAAGCAGCCCTGACATTCGCAGCGTGGTCATCACGGGGGCCGATGGCATGTTCTGCTCAGGCGGCAACCTGCAGCGCCTGCTGGCCAACCGCCAGGAAGCCCCCGAGGTACAGGCACAAAGCATTGAGGGCCTGCACAACTGGATCGAGACCATCCGCACCTACCCCAAGCCTGTGATTGCAGCTGTGGAAGGCGCTGCGGCCGGTGCGGGCTTTTCATTGGCATTGGCCTGCGACTTCATCGTGGCGGCCCGCAACGCGGTGTTTGTGATGGCCTACAGCAATGTGGCCCTGTCGCCCGATGGCGGCGCCAGCTGGAGCCTGTCGCACGCCCTGCCCCGCCAGGTGGCAACCGAGATCCTCATGTGTGGTGACCGCATCGGCGCAGAACGCCTGCACGCTCTCGGGGTGGTCAACCGCATTGCAGAAACCGGCAGCGCGCTGGAGACCGCCCTGGCACTGGCCGAGCAGCTGAACGCGCGCGCCCCCAATGCCCTCGCGAGCATCAAGGAGCTGCTCAACGAAGCGCCCCATGCCCAGCTCACACACCACCTGGCCCATGAGCGCGACCATTTCGTGAAGAACCTGCACCACACCAACGGCGGGGCCGGTATTTCTGCCTTCCTAGAGAAACGCGTGCCCCGCTACGAATAGCACCTGCACACACCCACCCGACCGCCCCCGGCCCGCTGCACTCCAGCGCCCGGGGGTTTTCTTTTTGGTGGCCACCGTGCAGACACGCAGGTGACAACCCTGACGCAGCACGAAGGTCCCTGACGCGACAATGGGTCTGTTTCTAGTCACCCAAAAGACAGGCCATGGACGACCCGATTCTTACTATCGAAGAACGTGAAGCGATCAACTCAGGTCGCTGGTTTTCATCTCTCTCACCTTCTCTACGCCACGACATCCTCAGATGTGCATACGTCAAACGCTTCAAGGACGGCGGCCTCATTGCCGCACGCGGAGATCCGCCCGAGGAGTGGATTGCCTGCGCGCGCGGTGCGGTGCGGGTGAGCTCGACCTCCATCTCGGGCAAGCAGATCACGCTGACCTATGTGGAGCCGGGCATCTGGTTCGGCGATGTAGCGATCTTCGACGGGGACCGGCGCACGCACGATGCCTATGCACATGGGGACACCACGATCCTGTGTGTGGCCAAGGCCGATTTCCGCAAGATTCTGGCGGTGCACACCGAGCTGTACGAAGCCATGCTGCGACTGCATGCGCGGCGCATTCGCCAGCTGTTCGGGCTGGTGGAAGACCTCAACACCCTGCCCTTGCGCTCGCGCCTGGCCAAGCAGCTTGTGCACCTGGTGCGCAGCTACGGCGTGCCCAGCCTGTCGGACGGCAGCGAGATGCGCATCAGCCTGCAACTGGCGCAGGAAGAACTGGCGCAACTTCTGGGCGCATCGCGCCAACGCGTGAACCAGGAACTCAAGGCCATGGAGCGCGAGGACGCCATTCGCATCGAGCCGGGCGGCCTGGTGGTGCGTGACCGCGAAGCCCTGATGCGCATTGCTGAAACCGACAACTAACTCATTGACTGACCGAACCTCTCCCCCATTCCTCCATGAGCAACTTTGACCATTTCGTCGGCACCCGTCCTGTTTCCGATCAGCACGCCTTTGATACCGAAGCGCTGACCGCGTGGCTTGCACGGAACATGGAAGGCTTCGTGGGCCCCCTGACCGTGGAAATGTTCAAAGGGGGGCAGTCCAACCCCACCTACAAGCTCATCACGCCCGGTGCCAGCTACGTGATGCGGGCCAAGCCTGGCCCCGTGGCCAAACTGCTGCCTTCTGCCCACGCCATCGAGCGAGAGTTTGCGGTGATGAGCGGCCTGTATGGCACCGACGTTCCCGTTCCCCGCATGTTTGTGCTGTGCGAGGACGAATCCGTCATCGGCCGCGCCTTCTACGTGATGGAGTGCATGCAGGGCCGCGTGCTGTGGGATCAATCTCTGCCCGGCATGACGCCAGCCGAGCGCGGCGACATCTACAACGAGATGAACCGCGTGATTGCCGCGCTGCACACCGTGAAGTTTGCAGACCGGGGGCTGGCCAGCTATGGCAAGCCCGGCAACTACTTTGACCGCCAGATCGGCCGTTGGAGCAAGCAATACGTGGCGTCCATCACGCAGCCCATCGAAGAGATGGACCGCCTCATGGAGTGGTTGCCCGCCAACATGCCCGCCAGCGCGCGGGACGAGGGCCATGTGTCCATCGTGCACGGCGACTACCGCCTGGACAACCTGATGTTCCATCCCACCGAGCCGCGCGTGATTGCCGTGCTCGACTGGGAGTTGTCCACGCTGGGCCATCCGCTGGCGGACTTCAGCTACCACTGCATGAGCTGGCACATCCCCGCCTCGCTCGGGCGCGGCATCGCAGGGCTGGACCTGGCCGCGCTGGGCATCCCCGACGAAGACACCTATATCCGCCTGTACTGCGAGCGCACCGGCATCACAACGCCCGAGGCACTGCGTGCCGACTGGAACTTCTACCTCGCCTACAACATGTTCCGCATCGCGGCCATCCTGCAAGGCATTGCCAAGCGGGTGGAGGCTGGCACGGCCTCCAGCGCGCAGGCCAAGGCATCGGGCGACACCGCGCGGCCCATGGCCCAACTGGCCTGGTCGTTTGCCCAGCGCGGCTAAACACACGACGCAAGTACAAGCGCCGCCCCTCGATTACCAACGGAGAAGAAACCCATGGACTTTGACTACTCGCCCAAAACCAAGGAACTGCAGGCCAAGCTGCTCCAGTTCATGGATGACCACATCTATCCGAACGAGTCTGCCTACAAAGACGAACTGGCCGCCAACACAGCCGCAGGCAAGCGCTGGAGCGCGCTGAACACCATCGAGAACCTCAAGCCCAAGGCGCAGGCTGCCGGGTTGTGGAACCTGTTTCTGCCGGTCGATAGCGCCGCCGCCTCGGGCTACGAAGGCGCGGGCCTGACCAACCAGGAATACGCACCGCTGGCCGAAATCATGGGCCGCGTGCCATGGGCCAGCGAGGTGTTCAACTGCTCGGCACCCGACACCGGCAACATGGAGACCATTGCCCGCTACGGCGACGAAGCCAACAAGGCCCGCTGGCTCAAGCCGCTGCTCGACGGCAAGATCCGCTCGGCCTTTGCGATGACCGAGCCCGACGTGGCATCGAGCGACGCCACCAACATCGAGACGCGCATCGAGCGCCAGGGTGACGAGTACGTGATCAACGGCCGCAAATGGTGGATCTCCGGCGCGGCCGACCCGCGCTGTGCAGTGTTCATCACCATGGGCAAGACAGACCCCGACGCACCCCGCCACTCGCAGCAGAGCATGGTGCTGGTACCCGCCGATGCCAAGGGCATCACCATCGTCCGCCCACTGAACGTGCTGGGCTATGACGATGCGCCCCACGGCCACGTCGAGATGACGTTCGAGAACGTGCGCGTGCCCGTCTCCAACATCCTGCTGGGGGAAGGCCGTGGCTTCGAGATCGCTCAAGGCCGCCTCGGCCCCGGGCGTATCCACCACTGCATGCGCCTGATCGGCCTGGCCGAGCGCGCGCTGGAGCTGATGTGCAAGCGTGCTTCGTCGCGCGTGGCGTTTGGCAAAACCGTGGCCCAGCAGACCGTGACACAAGAGCGCATTGCCGAAGCCCGCTGCAAGATCGACATGGCGCGCCTGCTCACGCTCAAGGCCGCCTGGCTGATGGATGTGGCTGGCAACAAGGTCGCCAAGACCGAGATCGCCATGATTAAGGTCGTGGCACCCAGCATGGCCTGCCAGGTGATTGACTGGGCCATGCAGGTGCACGGCGGCGGCGGCATGAGCGATGACTTCCCGCTGGCCTATGCCTACGCCGGTGCACGCACGCTGCGCTTTGCAGACGGCCCGGACGAGGTGCACCGCAACGCCATTGCCAAGTGGGAGCTGGGCAAGTACGGCACCTACGGCCGTGATGCGGCCGTGCCCGTCACCCGTGGAAGCTGACTGGAAATCACCCCCAGAGGCCCCTTGGGCCTTTCCCCTCCTCTCACGCACTACGCCCGGAGGGACGCACCCGGTGGCGTGGCGGAGTCGGCTCCACGGGTGCACTGGTCTTGTGCGTGCCAGCTTCATAACCTGCGGGAAAATATTGCAGAACGCACAACGGGGCCACACGCTCCGTTGTGCGTTTTCTTTGGCGCAGGCGCTGGCTGGAACGCTACCGGGTGATGTTCGGCACATCGTCTGGCCCCGCCACCGACATGGGCGGCAGGTTCTGCAGGGCGGCCTGCCCGGCCACCAGCAGAAGTTGCTTGGCATGCGCGATCTCGGCGAGGCTGCGCTGCGTGTGTTCCATGCGCAGGTAGACCTTGCCACGCGCCAGCATCAGCACCATGGGCGATTTCGCCCGTTCGGAGCCCCCTTCCCCCTCCACGGCATTGAGCAGCTGCGAGACCACGGGCGCATGGATCCAGCGCTGGGCCAGCTCAATGCGCTCTGCCACCACCGCGAAGTGCTCGCGGAATGACACGGGCAGGCCGGGCCAGGCCATTTCCTCGTACATGGACAACCAGCGCATTTCTTCGGGCAGGCTGCTGCTCACCGCGGTCTGCAGCGTATCGGTGATGGCGGTGTAGGCCGTGCCTTCCAGAATTTCCTGCAAGGGACGGTTGATCACCATCACGGCGGCATCGGGGTCGGCGCCCACGTCGGCGCGCCCGCGCAGCTCCAGGCCCGTCACATAGTCGCGTGTGGGTGCGCCGCATTCCAGCCGCCACGGGTGGCCGTGGATGTCACCGCCCAGATCGAAATGTCCCTCGGTGGAATGTGCAACGATGGCCAGCTGCTGCTTCGCAGCCCAGCGGGCCACGTCCCGGTTGGTGGCAGGCCGGCCCAGGTCCGAACCCGGGGAGCCGGAAGTACCGAATGCTTTGCGGAGGCGGTCAAACATGAGAGGCCGAAGCGCAAGGCTTCGCAAGAGTCGCGGGTGCAGGCATTATTGGGCGAAAATTGAAATTCCCCCTGAGTCGCCTGCGGCGCCTTCCCCCTGAGGGGGACGCACCCGGTGGACTGGCCTGGGGCGCGCCAGTTTCGGCAGGTGGGGGCCTGGTACGGCGCTTGGATGAACGACATGCCACTTTTGACTATGAACCGCCGTTTTGCCCTGACCGCCATGGCTGCTGCGGGTGTACTGGGGACCTTGCCTGCGGCCGCAGCGGAATTGCCCAGGGACACCTCGGCCACGGCCCGCCAGCTGGTGCGCTGGGCCACCGAAACCGGCGACCACCAGGGTCTGCCTTTTGCCGTGATCGACAAGCCCACCGCCCGCATCCATGTGTTCTCGGCCCAGGGGCAGTGGCTGAGCAGTGCTCCGGTGCTGCTGGGCGCGGCGCTGGGTGACCGGTCTGCGTCGGACATTGGGCAGCGGCCACTGTCACAGATCCGCCCGGAGGAGCGCACCACGCCCGCTGGCCGGTTCGTGACAGAACCCGGGCGAAACCTGCGCGGCGACGACATTGTGTGGATCGACTATGAATCCGCCGTCTCGCTGCACCGCGTGCGCAGCGTTCATGCCGCTGAGCGCCGCCAGCAACGCCTGGCAAGCCGGGGCGTGAGCGACAAGCGCATCAGCTACGGCTGCGTGAACGCACCCGAGGCGTTCTACAACCAGTTCATCGCGCCTGTGTTTGGCCAGGCACGCGGCGTGGTGTATGTGCTGCCGGACACAGAGTCATTTGCTACTTTTTTTATAGCTGCTAGCGCTTACCCCTAAAGCGCCAGGGCCATTTTTTACTGGATTTTCCGGATCCAGCCTGCCGCCGTGCGGCGTCAGGCTGCCCGGTTCAGACAGGCTGCAGCTGGAACACAGCCCTGCGCCCGCCGACCTCCAGGCCCCGGGCATTGAGGATACGGCCCGACCGGCGCGGCGCCAGTGCCTCGCGCTGCCGGGCGTCGAGCCAGCCGAGCTGGTCCATGACCTCCACTGCAGCGGCCACCTGCGCCACCATGTTGCCGTCCATGACCTTGAGCGCGAAGGCCTCGCCCCGGCTACGGCTGCCCACCACCTGCACGCCGTCGGCGCCGGTCTTGGATACCCAGTCGCCCTGCCCGGCCCGTATAAAGTCCAGGTCGTGCCGGCCGGTGCCCGAGCCCAGCTCGGGCCGGGCGACCATGGCATCGGCCAGTTCGGTAAGGCTCTGGTCCAGGTCCGTGTCCGGTGCACCACCGGCCAAGCGAGCGTAGCCCCGGGCCAGGCTGGCCAGCGGCATGGCGTAGTTGGGCGCCGAGCAGCCGTCAATGCCCATGGCCAGCTGTTCTGGTGCCAGCCCCACCGCTTGCGCAACGTGGTCGCGAATGGCCACCTGCAGCGGATGCGCTGGGTCGAGGTGATCGTCCAGCGGCAAGCCTTGTTGCACGCAGTGCGCGACGAAGCCCGCGTGTTTGCCGCTGCAGTTGTTGTGGCGTTCGTCTGGCACAAAACCTTGTGGCAGCGAGGCGAGCCCCAGCTCGGCAAACAGCGGCCGGTGGCACCCGCAACGCAGCGCGTGGTAGTCCTTGCCCACGCTGGCCAGCATGCGCTCGGCCTGCGCCACATGCATGGGCTCGCCGTTGTGGCTGGCGCACAGCAGCGCCAGCTCGCCCTGCCCCCAGCCCAGCGCGCGGGCTCCGCCCGACTGCATGAAAGGCAGCGCCTGGAACGCCTTGATGGTGGAGCGGGTGAAAGTGACGGTGTACGGGTCACCCACCTGGGCCGATACCCTGCCGTCGCGGTCGGCCACGGCCACTGCGCCCCAGTGCTGGCACTCGACCAGTCCGCCGCGGTTGACTTCGATCAACGGTACAAAACCCATGGTGTGCTTTCTTGCAGCCTGCATCACTGCGCAGCAGCGGCGGTGCTGGCGGCCGTGGAAGGCGTGAGTGTGAGCTCATGCATCCAGCGCGCGGGCTGTCGCTGCAGCGCGCGATAGCCGGTCTCGGCCCAGGTGGTGCTCATGTCGCGGTAGCGCGGCGAGAACACCAGCCCGCTCTGACCGGTTTGGTAAATGAAGCGTGACTGTTCCAGATCGGCCAGGTCGTACACCGCGCGCAGCGAGGCGGCGTGGCGGTTCACGTACGGGCCAGAGGCTTCGCCCGCGTTGTACTGGCCCACGTTCACGGTGTACGAATCGCCGTGCGAGGGCACGCTCACATCGAAGAAACGCGCGAGTGCGGGCACGTTGCCGAAGGGCCGGTGCGCGCTGAGCGCCGGGTGCGCCGCGCCCCAGCGCCACTGGGCCGGGTCCGCGCCATACGCAGCCTGCAAGCGGTCGAGCGCGCGGCCCAGGGCAGCGGCAGATTGTTCGGCACACGATGCGGGTTGGCACCACCAAGTGTCGTTGCGCTCCAGAATGCCTTCGATGGCGGCGCGGTAGTCGCGCTTGCCATACGTGGCGGTGAACCGGTCTTCGCCAATGCGCGGAATGATGAGGCCGCGTGCCAGTTCGTCCGTCCAGGCCACAAAGATCAGCGGCGCGGCTCGGCCCGCGTCCATCACGCCGTCAAAGCCCTGCAGCTCTTTCTGCGCAGCGGCGGCCAGCGGTTGCGTGGACTGCGCCTGCTGCAGGTGCGGCAGCAGGCGCCGCGTTGCGAGCGAGGTCACGTCGCGGTGGATGGCCTGCATGCTGGCCGCGTCGTGCTTGGGCGTGGCCTCGATGAGCTGCGCAATGCGTTCGTAGCGGTAGGGCAAGGCCCAGTCCTGCGTCAGAAAGTGGGGGTAGCCTGGCGCCGTCACGCGCTGGTTGGCCGTGGCGATCCAGCCCCGGGCGCCCTGGACGCCCGCCCCTCCGCTGACACCGTCATCCTGCGGGGTTTGCTCATACGGCAGCCAGCCCTTCCAGTCGTAGCGCGCGTCCCAGCCCGGCGAAGGCGCCACGCCCCGAATGTCGTTGGCGGTATCGCGCAGCGGCACACGGCCTGCGGCCTTGAAGCGGATGTTGCCCTGGTCGTCCGCAGCCACCACGCTTTGCATGGGCGAGTGGTAGTGCGCCAGCCCCGCAAAGAGCTCATCCACGCTCTTGGACTGGTTGGTCTTGAAGCCCGCCAGCACGGTCTGGTTGTCATCGTCCAGCGCGCTCCAGCGCAGCGCGATCACATATTTGCCCAGGTCCAGCACCTCGGCGTGCGACTTCTGAACGTCGCTCAGCACGGGGCCATGGCGCGTGCTGCGCAGCTGCAGCAACAGGTCGGCCTCGCCCTTGACGCGGATGGTTTCGTTGCGCACGGTGAACGGGGCCCATCCGTCGGGCGTGCGGTACTGCGTGGCATCGGCGGGGTTGATCTGCTCCAGATACAAGTCCTGCACATCGGGGCCGGTGTTGGTGAAGCCCCAGGCGACCTTGTTGGTACGGCCCAGCACCACAAAGGGCAGGCCCGGCAAGGTGGCGCCTACGGCATCAATGGGGCCCAAGGGTGTGCCGTCAGACGCCTTGCCCGCAGGGGCCTGCAGGCTCGCAAAGTACCAGATGGCGGGGGCCGACAGGCCCAGGTGCGGGTCGTTGGCCAGCAGCGGCTTGCCGCTCACGGTGCGGGTGCCCGCAATCACCCAGTTGTTGCTGCCCTTGCCCTCGTTGGTGCCTGCGTTGCGGGTCAGTTCGTCGGCCCAGGCCAGCATGCCGGCGCTGATCTGCCGAGACAACGGACCTTCGCGGTTGGCTGGCGCCACTGCAGCCGCTGCAGCACCAGAGGCAGGTGCACGATAAACCCCCAGCTGGCGATACAGCGCCGCCAGGTCTGCGGACGCAGCGGGCAGCTCCCCCGGATAGGGTGGCATCAGTTGCCACAGCCGGTCGGTGTCCAGCGTGCGCGCCACCGACAGGCGTGCGAACTCGGTGCCCCAATTGCCACCCAGGTCCAGCGCCATCATCAGCGCCCAGCCCACGCTGTCCTCGGGCTCCCACACCGCGCCTGCGGCGCCGCCGGGCTGCACGCCCAGCACCAGAAACTCCGGAGGCAAGGCCTGGGGACGCTTCTGGTGGAAGGCATGGATGCCCTTGCTGTAGGCCTGCAAGGCCTCCTGGGCATACAGCGGCAGCCCAGCGTACTGCCGCCGGGCCACACCCATGATGTCCAGGCTGCGCATGAGCTTGTCGGTCTCGACCGTGGCAGGGCCAAAAACCTCGGACAGCTGGCCGTGCATGACCCGGCGGTTGAATTCCAACTGCCAGGTGCGTTCCTGCGCATGTACATAGCCCATTGCAAACCAGGCATCCTGCGGGGTCTGAGCCTGGATGTGGGTGACATCGGCGCCGTCGCGCCGCACCTGTACTGCTTCGCTGAGCCCCGCCACAGCCAGGGAACCATCGAGTTGTGCAAAGCTGCGCTGCACATACACCGCCGCGCCCGCGCCTGCCAGCAGCGCCACTGCCACCAGCCCGAGGGCTGTCCGCTTCATCCATGCCATGTTTCTTGTCTCCTGCCGTTGGTCTTGTTGTTGATGTTGTGCACGCAAAGCCATGGTGGCTCCGCGCCCGCGCTGCGGCCACACTGCAATGCAGAAGGAGCCGCCAGCTCTGCGCGTGTCAGCTCAAATGCACACTGCCGCCCGCCACATGAAAGCTCATGACCGGCGCACTGGGCTCGTTGAACGAAACGCCCAGCGCAATGTGCCCCGCGCCATGCAGGATGCAGGCATCGCGCCGCAAGCGCACGGGCGAGTCGCTGCCCTCGAACCGCACCCAGGTTCCAAAGCTGCTCATGTCGGTCAGCACGAACCCGCTGTTGCGCCAGTCGATGCGCGCATGCAGGCGCGACACGCGCGGGTCGTTGATGCGCAGCTGGGCATGCTCGGCCCGCCCCACCATGACCGGGGCATCCGACGAGGTGAAGGTGCGGTCCACCCCATGCCAGGAGAACTGGATCTGCCCCAGGATGGAATCGACCGGTGCAAAGTTGCTGACCAGTGCCGCCTGCATGGTGAGGGAATCGGGCGCTTCGTCCTCACGCCATTCGACGTGGTAGAGCATGAGCAACTCGGCCTTGCCCCGAATGTCCATCATGCCCAGCTTGCGGTACCAGACATCGGGGGCCGTGCCCGCAAGCAGCACGGTGGTTTCGGTAGCCCAGATTTCAGCGGGCCCGGCCCGTTCGCACAGCCGGGAAGCCACGTTGACGGCGTCGCCATAACAATCGCCATCCACATCCACCACTTCGCCGCTGGCCACGCCCACGCGGATCTCCATGCGCAAGGGGTGGGGCCAGCGGTCCAGGCGGACCTTGTGCTGGCGCAGCATGGTGGCCATAGCAGACACCGCACTGGAGGCATCGCCAAAGACCCCCAGCACCCCATCCCCGAGCTTCTTGACCACCCGGCCGCCGTGGGCCTCGATGGTGTCACCAATCCACTGGGTGACCTGCGTCACGGCCTCGGTAGCGCGTTCGTTGCCCAGCGCTTCATACAAGGCAGTGCTGCCTGAGATGTCCGCAAAGACCATCGTCGACAACACACTCATGAACGCAGGCCCGTTGGTAACATCATGTGAATCAGTTTAGTGCAAGCGCCCTAGCTGCGCACCCTTCAAAGCGCCAACAAGTGTTGCCTGAGGCCGCCGCCGCAGCGAAAGGCGCGGTTGCAACGTTCACCACAACGACTCCGCACATCGTCAGCGTCGCGAAAGGGAGGCGCAACCCCGGTCGCCTGAAAATCCACCAACACGTAAAAATTCGCAACAAGCCGGGGCAAGTTGTTGTCTTTATGCAAAAACAGGAGCACGCCCCTTGCGCTGCACCTCGCTCCCGCTTACTTTGGCCGTCCCTGTTACAAAAAGCCCGCCCTTACCCCGCCATGCGCTGGAACAAGCCGACTCTCCGCAACAACCTTCACGACCTGCTGGGCCGTGACAAGCCGTCGTCCACGGCATGGGTGCGCAACCAGGGGCTGGAAGAGGTGCGCCGGGCCATGCTGCAGAGCCTCGCCGGCATGACCGGTTGCGAGGTGGCACGCATGAACATGCGGCTGCGTTATGCCGGCGACATCGAGGCGCTTTGGTACCTGCGCACCGACCTCTTCAGCACGCTGGTACCGCTGCGGGGCGAGCACGGTGCCCGGGGCGTGATCGATCAGGTCACCCAGCTGTTCCAGGGGCAGCTCCCACGCGCCCTGCGCCCAGCACAGGCCGCCCCTCACACCCCCTCCTGACGCGCACCACGCGCGCGTGGCGAACCGCCGTTGTGGCGGTGTCATGCGGGTAAAGGCCTCACCGCGTCAGTGCTGGTGCCCCCAGTAGATCAGCGCATCGCGCTCTTCCACCGACAGCGACACCGTCGCGCCCACGGGCAGCAGCACCTTCGTTTCAACATGCCCGAACGGCAGGTTGGTCAGCACCGGCGCCTTGATCTGGGTGCGCAGCCAGTCCACCACCGACTGCAGCTTGTAGCCCTTGTCATGCGGTGCCAGCTTGAAGTTTGTGAACTGGCCCAGCACCACAGCCTTCTGCTGGGCCAGCACACCGGCGTGCAGCAGCTGGGTCAGCATGCGTTCGATGCGGTAGGGGTGCTCGTGCACGTCTTCGATGAACAGCACGCCGCCCTTGACCTGCGGGAAATACGGCGTGCCCACCAGCGACGCCAGCACCGCCAGGTTGCCACCCCACAGCGTGGCACTCTTCACATAGACATTGGGCACGGCAGGCTTGCCCGTGGCGGCGTTGGGCTGCTCTTTGTTCATGCGCCAGCCTGTGCCTTCGCCGTGGCCGGTCAGCAGGTCGTCAAAGCAGGCTTCCATGATGTCGTCGGGCTCGCCCGCCACACCAAAGTCAGCCCCCAGCGATGGCCCCGCCCAGGTGGTGGCCCCCGTCTTGGCCAACACGGCCAGCTGGAAGGCGGTGAAATCGCTCACGCCCACAAAGTGCATGCCCTTTTCAATCGCCTTGGCCACCGCCTTGTAGCGGATGCCCGGCAGGATGCGCGACAGGCCGTAGCCCCCGCGCGAGATCAGCGCCACATCGGCGCCGCTGGCCGCTGCACGGTGGATGGCGGCCAACCGGGTTTCGTCGTCGCCCGCAAAGCGGGTGTGGGTGGCCAGCGCGTCCTCATCCACCTCCACCTCATGGCCCAGGGCCTTGAGCCGGGCAATGCCGCGCTTGAAGGCGGCCTTGTCGCGCACGGCGCTGGAGGGCGAGTAGATGTAGATGTGCTTGGGACCGTGGTCGTGGTCGCAATGGGAAGGGTCGTGATGGTGGTCGTGCAAAGCGCTCAGACCCGCCGAGGGGCCTGCTCCGTAAACAGGGGGAATGCCGGGCGCCACATGCGGTCAGGCGGCGCCAGCGGACAAGTCAGTGCGCGAAGTATTCCACAGCCTGTGCGGCAATGGCCTCGCCATGCTCCTGCACAAAGTGGCCGGCCTGGGGCAGCACGATGGGCTCGGGGCAGCCTTGGATGCACTGCTGCAGCGCCCGCATGGTGGGCAAGCCCAGCACCGGGTCCTGCGCGCCCACCACCATCAGGCTGCGGCCCTGCCACTGGTGCTTCCAAAAATCGCGGGCCGCGCGCGACACGGCGGCGCCCGGGTCACCCGCAGCAGCGGGCACGCATTCTGGAAAGGCCCGCAACGCGGCGCGGTAGCCTTTGTCCGGGAACGGCGCATCGTAGGCAGCGCACTCCGCCGCCGTCAGATGCGGGTTGCCACGCGCCAGCAGGCGCCCTACTCCATACAGCGGCTTGTCGCGGCACATGGCACGCCAGGTGACAAATCCGGCAGGCAGTGGCGAATCGCCCGTGGCCAGCAGGGTGTTCATCACCAGCAGACCGTCAAAACGATCCGGCATGGCCATGGGCAGCGTCAAGCCCAGGATGCCGCCCCAGTCCTGCACCACCAGCACCACGTTGCACAGATCGAGCCGCTCCACCAGCTCCAGCAGCACCTGGCGGTGCCATTCGAACTGGTGGGCGCCCTCTTTCTTGGGCTTGTCGCTTTTCCCAAAGCCAATCAGGTCGGGCGCCACCACGCGGTCGCCTGCAGCCAGAAAGGTGGGCAGCATGCGCCGGTACAGGTAGCTCCAGGCCGGGTTGCCATGCAGGCACAGCCAGGTACGCTGCGCGTCGTGAGGACCTTCGTCGAGGGTGTGCAAACGCAGGCCCGCCAGGCTGGGCAGGTCGCTGATGTAGTGAGGCGCCCAGGGGTAGCCGGGCACGTTGGCAAACGCCGCATCGGGCGTGCGCAAAGCGTCGTCCCGCAACGGATGGCGGGCCAGTGCCTCGGTGCGTTGCTGATGGCGGCGCTGGCGGAAAAAGCCGCTGAGCAGACCGCCACATTCTTCGGGCAGCACCCCGCCTCGCACCTGGGTCTGGTGGTTGATCTCGGGATGCCCGAACAGGTTGAGCACCGAACCGGCCGCGCCTGTTTTGGGATCTGCCGCACCGTACACCACCCGCGCCAGCCGCGCATGCAGCATGGCGCCGCTGCACATGGCACAAGGCTCCAGCGTGACGTAGAGGCTGCAGCCGTCGAGCCGGTAGTTACCCAGCCGCTGCGCCGCCGCGCGCAGGGCCACGATCTCGGCGTGGGCCGTGGGGTCGTGGCCCTCCACGGGGGCGTTGCGGCCCGTGGCGATGACCTGGCCGTCCTTGACCACGATGGCGCCCACAGGCACCTCACCCGCTTGCGCGGCTGCCTGCGCCTCGGCCAGGGCCAGGCGCATCCAGTGCAAATCTTGGTCAAGGGTCATTTGCTATTAAAATGATAGCTGCTAGCGCTTTATATACAAGCGCCAGGGGCCAATTAGGCTTATTTTTCTTCGTCGGGCATGGGCCGGGCTTGCTGCATCAGGCCTTCCACCTGTTGCTTGGCCTGCTGCTGGATCTGCTGACTCTGGTCGCGCACAGTGGCCGAGCTTGAACCGGCGGGCGCCGAGGCGGGAGCAGCGGTCTGCAGAGCTGGCACCGGAGTACGCGCTGCAGACATCTGCTTTTTGACCACAACGCCCACCACGGCCAGCACCACCACCAACCCGACCAGTCCGAACATTGCGCGCATACCTTGGCTCCTTGGCGGACACCGGCGGCCCGCTTGTTTGCTTGCTATGGGGACTGACTGTAAAGCCAAACTCCGCATGCAAAAACGGCCGCACTGGGCGGCCGAAAAGGCAAGAGTCGCTGACGTAGCGGCGGCGGTCGGCCTCAGTTCAGCGCCACGCGGCTGCCGTCCTTGAAGGTGTAGAGCGTCACGGCGGGCGTCGTCAGCTCGCCCTTGGCGGTGAAGGCGATGTTGGCGGTCACGCCCTTGTATTCGGTCTTGGCCAAGAAGGGGGTAAACACCTTCGGGTCCACCGAATTGGCGCGCTTCATGGCGTCGGCCAGCACCATGGCGGCGTCATAGGCATAGGGGCTGTAGATCTGGAACTGGCCGGGGAACTTGGCGTCGTAGCGCTTCTTCCAGTCGGCGCCGCCCTGCATCTTGTCCACAGATGCGCCGCCGGTGGCGCAGGTCACGTTCTTGAGCGCCGGGGTCTTGCCCGACAGCTCGGGCAGCTTTTCGGTGCACAGCGCGTCGCCGCCGAAGAACTTCACATTGCCCAGGCCCAGCTGCTCCATCTGGCGCAGCATGGGGCCGGCCTGCGCGTCCAGGCCGCCGTAGAAGATCGCATCGGGCTTCTTGTTCTTGATGGCAGTGAGGATGGCCATGAAGTCGGTGGCCTTGTCGTTGGTGAATTCCTCGGCCACCACCTTCAGGCCCTTTTGTTGCGCCGTGGCCTTGAAGACCGAGGCCACGCCCTGGCCGTAGGCCGTGCGGTCGTCGATGATGGCCACACTCTTGAGCTTCTGATGGTCGGCACCAAACAGCGCCAGCGCCGCGCCCAGCGCGTTGTCGTTGGCGATCAGGCGGAAAGTGGTCTTGTGGCCGGGTTTGGTCAGGTCAGGATTGGAGGCCGATGCCGTGATGTGCGGCAGGTCGCACTTGGCATAGATGGCCGATGCGGGGATGGACGTGCCTGACTGCAGGTGACCCACCACGCCGGCCACCTTCTGGTCGCACAGCTTCTGCGCCACGGCGGTGGCCTGGCGCGGGTCGCCCGCGTCGTCTTCGGCCGCAATTTCAAACTTGATCTTCTTGCCACCGATCACGAGGTTCTGAGCGTTCAGGTCGTCAATCGCCAAGCGCACGCCGTTTTCAGTGTCCTTGCCGATGTGGGCAATGCCGCCCGACACTGGGCCAGCGTGGGCGATCTTGACGGTTTGCACATCCTGTGCGGTGGCTGCAGTGGCGGCGGCAACACACACACCCACGGCAGCCAGCTGCACAACGGACACGGGGAAAGACGACGGACGCAGGTGGGTGAAAGCTCGGAACACGGTAGAAATCTCCAAAAAATATAGTCGCAACTTTTGCGCACCATTTCGGGGCAAAACGCACCGCATCCTAGCCACCATCCTCCCTTGCAGTCGCCAATTGCTATGCAAGCTTAGTAATTTGCTGGGCCATTAAAACGGCTAATGGCGCAAGATGATTCGCCGAAGTCACCCTATAAAGCGGCCCTTTGAGCGGCAGCGCGCCCGTTGGCAAACGCTCAACCTTTCACCATCCGCAACTTGAAGTTGGTAAACGGCAGGATGGCGTTCGGTGCGTCGCGGGGTACGCGCTCTTCCACGCAGCCCGTGTCATTAGGGGTCACGAAGTGCGGACCAATACCGGCAATGGCCACTTTGTGCGACCCCGTCCAGTCCCAGCCCCACCCGGCCCCGGTCACCTCGCCTTCGAACAAAACCGGGCCATCGGCCGCGATGCCCTGGTGGATGGTGATGCGCATCCGGTCGGCAAACCCACCCATCCTGTAGCCGGCCCGGACGTGAAGCGTGAAGACGGGGTGCACCGCCGGGTTGAAGATCGCCCCCGAGGTGTTGGTAACCGTCACCAGCCCCGGCATGGCCGTGCCGTTCCATCGCTCGGCCATCACCATGCCGTCCGCAAAGATGATGAAGCCCCGGGCCTCGGACCAAAGGTTCTGGCCATAGCGGTAGATCGGCCCGCAGTGAGGGTTGTAGCTGCCCTGCCCGCCGGTGCAGTCCAGTGCAAACACCATGTGGTTGGCACCTTCGGAAAAGAACCACGAACAGTCCACCGTGCAGACCAAGTCGTTGTGCCGCATGGGAGACAAGCTGAGCCGAGGCGGCAGGTAGCAAAAGTCGAGGTCATTGATCGCCAGTGTCAGCTGGGTGGGCTTCTTCACGCGGGAGGTGCTCATCAGAGTCCTTTCACTGGGTTTTACGGGGTGGCCGACGATGCCGACGGCCTTGCAAGAACGCGGTTCACAGAGACCATGGGGTGGCCGCCGAGGCTTGCACGCTGCGCCCGTTGTACCAGACCCCCACCGCACAATGCATCGTCACATGGTTACCAAAAGTGCAGTGCCCGATACCCGACGGAAGCTCCACGGCACCGCGAAACTGAAATAATCACGCCCCATGTCTCTCCTGCCCCACCAGCTCGAACTGCTTTCGCCCGCGCGCGACGCAGACATCGGCATCGAAGCCATCAACCACGGCGCCGACGCCGTCTACATCGGCGGCCCCGCCTTTGGCGCCCGCGCCAGTGCGGGCAACGACATCCGCGACATCGAGCGCCTGGTGAAACACGCGCACCGCTTCAACAGCCGCATCTTCATCACGCTCAACACCATCCTGCGCGATGACGAGCTGGAGGCTGCGCGCCAGATGGCCTGGCAGGTGTACGAGGCGGGCGCCGACGCGCTCATCATCCAGGACATGGGCCTCTTGGAAATCGACCTGCCGCCCATCCAGCTGCACGCCAGCACGCAGACCGACATCCGCACGCCCGAAAAAGCCCGCTTCCTGCAAAACGCAGGCCTGTCGCAGATCGTGCTGGCGCGCGAGCTGACGGTGCAGCAGATCGCAGCCGTGCACAAGGCGCTGGGCCCCGTCGATGCGCCGGGCCGCGCCAACATCGAGTTCTTCATCCACGGTGCGCTGTGCGTGGCCTACAGCGGCCAGTGCAACATCAGCCATGCGCAGACGGGCCGCAGCGCCAACCGGGGCGACTGCAGCCAGGCCTGCCGCCTGCCCTACCAGGTGACCGATGCGCAGGGCCGCTTCATCGCGCACGACAAGCACGTGCTCTCGATGAAGGACAACAACCAGAGCGACAACCTGCGCGCGCTCATCGACGCCGGCGTGCGCAGCTTCAAGATCGAAGGCCGCTACAAGGACATGGCTTATGTGAAGAACATTACGGCCCACTACCGCACGCTGCTCGACGAAATCATCGAGGAGCGCGAGGCACAGGGCCGACCCCTCTCCCGCTCGTCCAGCGGGCGCACCACCTTCACCTTCACGCCCGACCCGCTGCAGAACTTCAACCGCGAGTTCACCGACTACTTCGTCACCGGCCGCAAGGAAGACATTGGCGCCTTCGACACCCCCAAGAACCCCGGCCAGGCCATCGGCTGGGTAACCAAGCTGGGCCCAGACTTTGTGGAGCTGGAACTGAGCGACCCAGCCACTGTGCTGCACAACGGCGACGGCCTGTGCTACTACGACCTGCACAAGGAACTGGTGGGCATGGCCATCAACGTGGCAGAGCCGGTGTCGGCGCGCAGCGTGGGCCAGTGGCGCGTGTACCCCAAGGACCCGATGGACGGCTTCAAGGACCTGCGCAAGGGCACCGAGGTCAACCGCAACCGCGACATGGACTGGGTGCGCACGCTCGAGAAAAAGTCCAGCGACCGTCGCATCGGCCTGTGGGCCCACCTGAGCGAAACGCCCACCGGCTTCAGCCTGATGCTGACCGACGAAGATGGCAACGTGGGATCTTCCGAAGTGCAGCAGCCCCACCAGAGCGCCACCGATGCCGCCAAGGCTGAGGCCAGCCTACGTGAACAGCTCGGCCGTTTTGGTGCGACGGTCTTTGCCGTGCATGACATTGCGCTGCAGCTCTCGCAGCCGTGGTTTGTGCCCGCCTCGGTGCTCAACGCCCTGCGCCGCGATGCCGTGGCCGACCTGGAGACCAACCGGGCCCGCAACTTCGCCCGCCTGCCCCGCGCCACGCCGGTGGAGCCGCCTGCGCCCTACCCAGAGGACACGCTTTCTTTCCTGGGCAACGTGTTCAACCACAAGGCCCACGACTTCTACGTGCGCCACGGCGTGAAGGTGATCGCCGCGGCCTACGAGGCGCACGAGGAAGAAGGCGAAGTCAGCCTCATGATCACCAAGCACTGCGTGCGCTTTTCGATGAGCCTGTGCCCCAAGCAGGCCAAGGGCGTCACCGGTGTACAGGGCACCATCAAGGCCGAACCCTTGATGTTGATCAATGGCAAGGAGAAGCTGACCTTGCGCTTTGACTGCAAGCCCTGTGAAATGCATGTGGTGGGCAAGATCAAGCGCCAGATGCTGAACCAGGCCAACGAGATCCCACTGACCTTCTACAAAGCCCGGCCGCACAAAGCACATTGATGCACCTGCATGTGGCGGCTCAACAGCAATGCCCCATGCACACTGACCCGTTTTCATGCCCGCCTTGCGGGCGAGCACCATGATGGCCACGCTGCTGGTGTGGCTGCAGTTCGCAGCCTGCGCGGGGCTGATTGGCGCGGCGGGCTACCAGCTGTCGCGCTACGGTGATGCCATTGCCCAGCGCACAGGCTTGTCGGGCAGCTGGATCGGCCTCACGCTGGTGGCCAGCGTGACGTCGCTTCCGGAGCTGGCCACCGGCATCACCAGCGTCACCCTCGCAAATACCCCCAACCTGGCTGTGGGCAACGCACTGGGCAGCTGCGTGCTCAACCTGGTGTTTCTGGTGGTGATCGACCTGCTGTACCGGCCAGCACCGGTATGGACCCGGGCCGCCCACGGCCACGTGCTGGCAGGCGCTTTTGGCGTGGTGCTGCTGGGCTTTTTGCTGCTGGGGCTGCTGATGGGCCAACTGGGGGCTACTGCCAGTGCTTCCACCGGCGCTGGCACTGCCTCCCAGCGCAGCGTGGGGTTGCTCACGCCCGTCATCCTGCTGCTGTACCTGGTGGCGATGCGCACCGTCTTTGCGTATGAACGGAGCCACCCCGCTGCGCCACCGGCCGACACAGTGCCGCCCACCAACAACGCAGCAACTACGCTGCCCAGCCTTCGACAAGCGGCCACCCGCTTTGCGATGGCGGCTGCCATCGTGGTGGGGGCCGGCATGTGGCTGCCCTTTGTGGCGGTCAACCTGGCCACCACCATGGGCTGGAACCGCAGCTTTGTGGGCAGCCTGTTCGTGGCCCTGGTCACCACCCTGCCCGAGCTGGCGGTCACGTTGTCCGCCCTGCGGCTGGGTGCGCTCGACATGGCCATTGGCAACCTGCTGGGCAGCAACCTGTTCAACGTGGCCATCGTGGGCATAGATGATCTGTTCTACCGCCCAGGCGATCTGCTGGCCCATGTGTCGCCCGTGCATGCCATCACCGCCGCATCGGCCGTAGTCATGACCGGGCTGGCGGTGGTGGGCCTGTTCTTTCGCCCGCGCAGCCGTGTGCTGCGCGCAGTGGGCATGGTCAGCATCGGCATGGCGGCGGTGTACCTGGTCAACACCTACGTGGTCTTTCTATATGGAAACTGATGCTGTGAAGCACCCCCATCCTCATCTGCGCGATGCCATAGACGTGGCACGCGAGCACGCCGTTGACCCTGACGCGGGCCTGCACCCCGACGAAGCCCTGCGCCGCAGCGCCACCCACGGCGCCAATGAGCTGGCGGCGGGGCAAGACCGCCCCTGGTGGCATCTGCTGGCTGACCAGTTCAAGGACTTCATGGTGCTGGTGCTGCTGGGTGCGGCCGTCATCTCGGGGCTGGTGGGCGAGGTCACCGACACGTTGGTCATCCTGGTGATCGTGGTGCTCAATGCCGTCATCGGCTTTGTTCAGGCATGGCGCGCCGACCAGGCCATGGCCGCGCTGCGCCAGCTGGCGGCGGCGCACGCCACGGTGCTGCGCAGCGGAGCCGTGCAAGTGGTGCCCGCCACGGCGCTGGTGCCGGGTGACATCGTGCTGCTGGAGGCGGGCAACCAGATTCCGGCCGACCTGCGGCTCATCGAGATTGCGCAGCTGCAGGTGGATGAATCGGCCCTCACGGGCGAGTCCGTCACCGTCGCCAAGCAGACGGAGGCCCTGGCCGCCGAGGATGTGGGCGCGCTGGGCGACCGCACCAACATGGCCTTCAAGGGCACCACGGCCACGCATGGCCGGGCACGCGGCCTGGTGGTGGCCACCGGCATGCACACCGAGCTGGGCAAGGTGGCCACGCTGCTCGACACCGGCGACCGCAGCACGCCGCTGCAACTGCGCCTGGCGGCCTTTGGCAAGCGCTTGGCGATCGCGGTGCTGGGCATCTGCGCGGTGATCTTTGTGGTGGGTGTGCTGCGCGGCGAGGCGCCGCTGCTCATGGCCCTCACCGCCATCAGTCTGGCCGTGGCCGCCATCCCCGAGGCACTGCCTGCGGTGGTCACAGTGCTCCTGGCCCTGGGCGCACGCCGCATGGTGGCCGTGCATGCGCTGGTGCGGCGCCTGCCTTCGGTGGAGACCCTGGGCTCGGTCACCACCATCTGCTCGGACAAGACCGGCACCCTCACGCAAAACCGCATGCACGCCGAGCTGCTGATGGCCCACGGTGTGCGCTGGGTGCCCGGTGACCCCCTGCCCGGCCCCGCCCATGCCGAGGCCCTGCGCGCCGCAGCGCTGTGCAACGACGCCACGCTCCAGGCGCAGAACGAAGAGGGCCAGTTCGGCACCCGCTGGCAGGGCGACCCCACCGAAACCGCGCTGGTGCTGGCCGCCCATGCGGGCGGACTGGACAAGGCCCAGCTAGATGTGAGCAGCCCCCGCGTGCAAGAGCAGCCCTTTGACTCGGACCGCAAGCGCATGACCACCTTCCACCGCGCTGCCGATGGCTTTGTGGCCTACACCAAGGGCGCGCCGGAATCAGTCTTGCCACGATGCACCGCCCACTGGACGCCCGAAGGCGCTGCCGCACTGGACACCGCCAAGGTCCTCGCCACTGCCCAGCAGCTCGCCGCCCAGGGCCTGCGGGTGCTGGCCCTCGCCCGCCGCAGCCACGCCCGCCTGCCCGACACCAACGACATCGACGCGGTCGAAAACCAGCTGGAGCTGCTGGGCCTGATCGCCCTCATCGACCCACCCCGCGCCGAGGCGAAGGCCGCCGTGCACGACTGCATCAGCGCGGGCATCACGCCGGTAATGATCACAGGCGACCACCCCGCCACCGCGCGCGCGATTGCGCACCGGCTGGGCATTGTGAAGAGTAGCGATGCCCCTGTGCTCACCGGCGCAGACCTCGCAACGCTGGACGATGCCGCCCTGCGCGCCCGCGTGGAACAAGTGCAGGTCTACGCCCGCGTGGACCCGGCGCAGAAGATCCGCATCGTCGAGGCGCTGCAGGCCCAGGGCCACTTCGTGGCTATGACAGGCGACGGCGTGAACGACGCCCCGGCCCTCAAACGCGCCGATATCGGCATTGCGATGGGCCAGGGCGGTACCGACGTGGCGCGCGAGGCATCGAGCCTGGTGCTGCTGGACGACAACTTCGCCACCATCGTCGCGGCGGTGCGCGAAGGCCGCCGCATCTACGACAACATCCGCAAGTTTGTGCGCTACGCGATGACGGGCAACTCGGGCGAGATCTGGACCATCTTCCTCGCGCCGCTGTTGCTGCTGCCCATTCCGCTGCTGCCCATCCACATCCTGTGGGTCAACCTGGTGACCGACGGCCTGCCCGGCCTGGCACTGGCGGCCGAGCCAGCCGAGCGCGGCATCATGCAGCGCCCACCCCGCGCACCGCGCGAGAGCCTGTTTGCACACGGCATGTGGCAGCACATATTGGGCGTGGGCCTGCTCATTGGCGGGCTGTGCCTGGCGGTGCAGGCCTGGGCCCTGCACACCGGCCACGCGCATTGGCAGACCATGGTGTTCACCGTGCTCACGCTGGCGCAAATGGCGCACGTGATCGCCATCCGCTCCGAATCCGAACCCATCTGGCGCCTGGGCCTGCTGAGCAACCGCCCGCTGCTGGGCGCCGTGCTGCTCACCTTTGCGCTGCAGATGGCCACCATCTACGTGCCCTGGCTCAACCCAATCTTCCGCACGGAGCCGCTGAGTATTGGCGAGCTGGCGCTGTGCATTGGCGCCGCGCTGGTGGTGCTGGTGGTCGTGGAAATCGAGAAGGCCTGGCGGCGCAGCCAGCAGGAGCGGCGCACCGCGCCAGAGCCCATCGACAGCGCCATGGACGAGCCTGCGGCGTGAGGTTGCCCAGCACGCACAAGAACGTCATAAGCACATAGCCAACGATTCGATGACGCCAGCGGCCAGCGGTGCCAGAATGGCCCGCGCCATCGGCGCACCGAGCTCCGCCCAGCCACGGGTGGAGACCGGTGGTGCCACTCCCTTCCCTTCAACGAAAGAGACAAGCTTCATGAAAATCGAAACCCTGGCCGTCCACGCCGGCTACAGCCCCGACCCCACCACCAAGGCCGTGGCCGTGCCCATCTACCAGACGGTGGCCTACGCGTTTGACAGCGCCCAGCACGGCGCGGACCTGTTCGATCTGAAGGTGCCGGGCAACATCTACACCCGCATCATGAACCCCACCACCGACGTGCTCGAAAAGCGCGTCGCAGCGCTCGAAGGCGGCATTGCCGCGCTGGCCGTGGCCTCGGGCATGGCAGCCATCACCTATGCCATCCAGACCATTGCCGAGGCGGGCGACAACATCGTCTCGGCCAGCACGCTCTACGGCGGCACCTACAACCTGTTTGCCCACACGCTGCCGCAGCAGGGCATCACCACGCGCTTTGCCGACCCGCGTGACCCGGCCAGCTTTGCGCAGCACATCGATGCGCGCACCAAGGCGATCTTCATCGAGTCCATCGGCAACCCGCTGGGCAATGTGACCGACATCGCCGCGCTGGCCAAGGTGGCGCACGACCACGGCGTGCCGCTGATCGTAGACAACACGGTGCCCAGCCCCTACCTGCTGCGCCCCATCGAGCATGGCGCCGACATCGTGGTGCACTCGCTCACCAAGTACCTGGGCGGCCACGGCAACAGCGTGGGCGGCGCGATTGTGGACAGCGGCAAGTTCCCGTGGGCCGAGCACAAGGCCCGCTTCCCGCGCCTGAACGAGCCCGATGTGAGCTACCACGGCGTGGTCTACACCGAGGCCCTGGGCCCGGCTGCCTTCATCGGCCGTGCGCGCGTGGTGCCACTGCGCAATACCGGCGCGGCGCTGGCGCCGCTCAATGCCTTCCTGATCCTGCAAGGCATCGAAACCCTGGCGCTGCGCATGGACCGCATCTGCGACAACACGCTGGCCATTGCCAAGTATCTGCAAAGCCATCCCAAGGTGGAATGGGTGCGCTACGCCGGTCTGCCCGACCACCCGGACCACGCGCTGGTGCAGCGCCAGTCAGGCGGCAAGGCCTCGGGCATTTTGAGCTTTGGCGTGAAGAACAGCGACGCTGACCCACGTGCGGCCGGTGCACGTTTTCTGGATGCGCTGCAACTCTTCACGCGCCTGGTCAACATCGGCGATGCGAAGTCCCTCGCCACGCACCCCGCATCGACCACCCACCGCCAGCTCAACCCCGAGGAGCTGGCCAAGGCCGGCGTGAGCGAGGGCATGGTGCGCTTGTCGGTGGGCATCGAGCACATCAACGACCTGCAGGCCGACCTGGCCCAGGCGCTCGACAAGGTGTGAACTGCGAGTGGCCATGCCCTGAAGGCGCGTGGCCACTCAAAATTTCAAGTGTTTTTAGCCTCCAGCGCTTGACTGGTAAGCGCCATTAGCTATTATTTCAATAGCAAATCAACTCACAGTGGCACCGCTTGGCGCCCTGATTTACCGGCCCACACTGACCAGTGGTGCAGCGCCGCCGCCCATCAGCACCGTGTTGCCCTGCTTGCTGGCAATGGCCAGGGCGGTGTCGCGCTGGATCTCGGCCAACCGGATTTCCTTGAGCGCGGGCGTGAGCGATGCGCTGATGATCTGATTGGCCCGTGCCTCGCCTTCGGCCTGCACGATCAGGCGCTCTGCCTCGGCCTTGGCCAGGTCGATCTCCTTGCGCTTTTTCTCGATCGCCTGGTCCGTCTCGGCGCGCTGGCGGATGGCGGATTCGATGGCCTTGTCGGTCAGCATGTTGCGAACATTCACGGCGGTGACAGTGAAGGCGCCTTTGTCCGTGGCGTCCAGCTCGGCCTGCAAGGTGGTGCGCACGCTTTCTGCCAGCTCGGCGCGCTTGGTGTGCATAGTGGTCGCATCCATCTGGGCAATGGCCTTGTAGATGGCTTCACGGGCTTCGCGCTGCACGCGGCTGTAGGCCACCAGCAGGTCCGCCGTGCCGTCTTTGACCACTTGTCTGTGCTGCACCACATCGCCCTGGTATTTGACGAACAGCGTAGGGATGGAGGCCGGCGTGGTCTTGAAATAGATGTCGATGTCCACGTCCTGCATGGTCAGGTTGTCGCGGCTCTTGGGGGTGAGGTTCTCCAGCGAGAAGCTCACCTCCTTGGCGGTGAATTCGTCCACCGTTTTGAACAGCGTGAAGTACAGCCCTGGCGGCAGGGCCTCCTGCCCCACCTTGCCCAGTGTGCGTTCCACGCCCACATTGCCGGTATCGATCTGGCTGCAAGCGCCCAGCGCAGCACACAGGCACAACAAGGACAGGGTTCGCAAAGCAGTCATGGGGTTCTCACGGATCAAGGGGTGTTGGTAGGCACGGCACGCCGTGGCTGCGCTGGCAGCGCCAGCGAGCGCGATTGTAGGAGAGCCCTACCCCACCAAAACGCGTGGTTCGCCGGCGTCTATGGCAGCCGTCGGGACTGCGGCCTCTGGAGTCAACCCAGGTCGCGCGCCAGCCGGATACCCGTGAACTGCCAACGTGCCGTGGCTGGAAAGAAATTGCGATAGCTGATGCGCTCGTGGCCAGGCGGTGTCGCCACGGAGCTCCCCCGCAGCACATACTGATTCACCATGAACTTGCCGTTGTATTCGCCCACGGCACCCTCTGCAACCCGAAAGCCGGGATACGGGGCGTAGCTCGACTGTGTCCATTGCCAGGCGACGCCAAAGAGCTGCGCCACGGGGTCGGCACCCTGCGCGGCCGCGTGCTCCCATTCGGCCTCGGTGGGCAGGCGGGCTCCCGCCCAGCGCGCGTAGGCATCGGCTTCGTAGTACGAGAGGTGCACCACAGGCTGCGATCCCTGCAATGGCTGCAGCCCCGAGAGCGTGAAGTGATGCCACGCCCCCTCCACGCGGTGCCAGTACAGCGGGTGATTCAGACCCTGTGCTGCCCGCCAATCCCAACCTTCCGCCAGCCAGAGCATGGGGTTCTGGTAGCCCCCGCCCTCCACAAAGGCCGCAAATTCAGCCTGGGTAACAAGGCGCGAGGCCAGTGCGTAAGGGTGCAGGTACGTGCGATGGCGTGGGCCTTCGTTGTCAAACGCAAAGCCTTCGCCTTTATGGCCGATTTCGATGAGCCCTCCATCGAAAGAATGCCACGTCAAAGTTGCAGCCGCGGGCGGTGGCACCACATCGCAAGCCGCCGCATAGACAGAGAACAGCGGGTTGCACGACAGCAGGTGCTGTATGTCGGTGAGCATCAACTCCTGGTGCTGCTGCTCGTGCTGCAAGCCCAGTTCGATCAATGCGCACAAAGCGGCATCGTGCGCCACGGTCGACAACAGGCGCGCCATGCGGGCATCCACATCGGCCCGGTAGGCCAGCACTTCATGGAGCGCGGGGCGCGTCAGCAGCCCCCTCTGCGGGCGCGGGTGCTTGGCCCCCACACCGTTGTAGTAAGAGTTGAAAAGCACCCGGAACGCGGGCGCAAACGGCGCAAACCCGGGCTCGTGCGCTTCGAGCACGAAGGTTTCAAAAAACCAGGTGGTGTGGGCCAGGTGCCATTTGGTGGGGCTGGCGTCCGGCATGGACTGCGCGCTGCAGTCCTCGGGCGACAGGGGCGCCGCCAGTGCCACCGAGCGGCCGCGCACGGCGGTGTAGCGGGACTGCAGTGTGTTGGATGTCATGGTCATTGCAGCCACTGATCAGGGACGCGCGTGCACCACGGCAAACCAGCCGCGCTCGTCCGTCCACGCCTGGGCCTGTGCAAAACCAGCGCGGGCCAGCATGTCGGTGAACACGGGCAAGGGGTACTTGTAGCTGTTTTCGGTGTGAATGCGCTCGCCCTGCTCAAACCTGCGGCCGCCGCCGGGCCAGCACACCTCGGTATCGGATGTCGCCTCCAGGTGCATTTCAATGCGCGACGCCTCGGGGTTAAAGAACGCACGGTGCTGCCACTGCCCCACATCAAAGTCGCTGCCGATCAGGCGGTTCACGTGGCGCAGCACGTTGCGGTTGAACTCGGCCGTCACGCCCGCCGCATCGTCGTAGGCGGCCTCCAGCACGGCCACGTCCTTGGGCAGATCGATGCCGATGAGCAGGCCGCCATCGTCATCCACAAGCTCGCGCATGTGGCCCAGCAACTCCAGGGCGTGCGGCGGGTCGAAATTGCCGATGGAAGAGCCCGGGTAGAACACCAGCCGGCCGGTGCGGGGAATGTCGTCCGGCAGTGCCACCCCCAGGGTCATGTCGCCCGCCAGTGCGCGGGCATCCAGTGCGGGGAAGTCGTCGCGCAGCCCCTGCACCGCCTGTTCCAGAAAATCCGCTGAAATGTCCACACCCACAAAACACGCGGGCTGCACCAGGCGGCACAGGGTGCGGGCCTTCTGGCAGTTGCCTGCGCCCAGTTCGATGAGGGTACGCCCCGGGCCCACCGTGCCTGCAATGCTGTCCGCATGCGTCTGCATCAGGGCCATCTCGGTGCGCGTGGGGTAGTACTCCGGCAGGCGCGTGATGGCCTCAAACAGCTGCGAGCCGTGCTGATCGTAAAAATACTTGGGGGAGATGCGTGCGGGCCGCTGGGTCAGCCCGTGCGTGATGTCGGAGTAGCGAGGCAGGAGCATGGGTCAGTGAGACGTTGGGTGCGGCAGCGCCGCCGGGTGGTCAAAAAGCAGAGGCACCTGGGGCGCACGCACGGCGGCACGCCCCACACGCTCCCTTCACGCCATTGTGCGTCGCCTCGCCTGCAGCTGTGTGTAGGCCATTTCCGCACCCCCTAAAAAAAAGGGCTGGCGCAGGCGCCAGCCCTTTTAACCTTGGAGAACTCTTGCTGCCAGGAATGCAGGGCCAGCCTTGACCGCAGACTCCTTAGAAGCGCCAGCCCAGACCCACGCCCACCAGAACGGGGTCCACCTTGAAGGTGCCCAGCTTGGCACCGCCTGCGCTCACGTCGGTCTTGATGTAAACCTTCTTCACGTCGAAATTCAGGTACAGGTTCTTGGACAGCGGAATGTCCACACCGGCTTGCAAGGCGGGGCCAAAGCTGTTGCGGTCAATGTCCACACCAGCGGGCAGGTGCACGCCGGAGAAGCGCGTGTAGTTCAGGCCCGCACCCACGTAGGGCTTAAAGCCGGCTACGTCAAAGTGGTATTGCACAGTGAGCGTGGGAGGCAGGTGCTTGAGCGTGCCGATGGCAGCGCCGCCCGCACGCAGGGTGTGTTTCTGGGGGACGGTGAGGATCAGCTCGGCGGCGATGTTCTTATTGAAGAAGTAGGTGATGTCTACTTCAGGGATGGTCTTGTCGTTGACCGTCAGGCCCAGCGGTGTGCTGTCCTTGTTGGCGCTGTCAAGGTTGACAACGCGCGCGCGGACCATCCAGGGGCCTTCTGCTTGTTGCGCCAGCGCAGCGCCAGAAGACAGAACACACAGAGCGGCTACAGCCAGCAGAGTTTTTTTCATGGTGATTTCGCATCGGTTGGACGGGGACGACCCCCGTGCATGTATTGAACCGCTGCATCCACCCGCCGACCTTGCCCTATCTCAAGACCTCCGTACTAACCCTTAGACCTAGATCAAGGCATACCCATTCTCACGCTGTGGACTTGCCGCGCAGGCGCTGCACCAGCGTGACACCGGCCAGCACCAGCCCCCCGGCCACGATGCCCACCACCGCGTTGAGCAGATTCTCCACCACCACCTTCCACAACCCGCCCGTCGGCCATTGGCCTGCTGCGGCAGCTACGCCCTCTACAGCATGGTGCAGCACCGGAACGCCATGCACCAGGATGCCACCGCCCACCAGAAACATCGCCGCCGTGCCAGCAATGGACAGGCCCTTCATGAGCCAGGGAGCAGCGCGCAGGATGCCTGCCCCCACGGCACGGGCCGCGCTGCTGGCCTTGTTGTTGAGCCACAGGCCCAGGTCATCGAGCTTGACGATGCCCGCTACCAGGCCATACACACCGATGGTCATGATGATGGCGATGCCCGACAGCACGGCCACCTGCTGGGTAAACGGTGCATTGGCCACGGTGCCCAGCGTGATCGCGATGATTTCAGCCGACAGGATGAAGTCGGTGCGCACCGCGCCCTTGATCTTGTCCTTTTCAAAGGCTACCAGGTCCACCGCCGGGTTCGCATTGGCCTTGGCATGGCTTTCGTGCTCGGCCTCATCCTGGTGCTGGGCATGCAGCAGCTTGTGCGCCACTTTTTCAAAGCCCTCAAAACATAAAAAAGCGCCCCCCACCATCAACAAAGGCGTGACCGCCCAGGGCGCAAACGCGCTGATCAGCAGCGCGGCAGGCACCAGGATGACCTTGTTGATCATGGAGCCCTTGGCCACGGCCCACACCACAGGGATTTCGCGCTCGGCCCGCACCCCGGTGACCTGCTGGGCATTGAGTGCCAGGTCATCCCCCAGCACACCGGCCGTCTTCTGGGCGGCCACCTTGGTCATGACCGACACGTCATCGGCCATGGCAGCGCTCTTCTTGGCCGCCACCTTGGTCATGAGGGCCACGTCGTCGAGGATGGTGGCGATATCGTCCAACAGGGCAAGCAGGCTGCCAGTGGCCATGGGGAATCCTTGAAATAAGTCAGTACAAAATCGGCGGGCATGCCGCCATGCGTGCGCCGGACTATAGCAACGCCAAGGCCAACGGCGCCGCGCGGCACAGACCCCTCGATCTGGGCGGCCCTTGCACGACCTGTTTCCCAACTGGTGGGCCGCCCCTTGCTCCGCCCAGCGATGGGCGGCGCGAATGCCGCCCCCCGCACAAAGCGCATACTCGCGCCCTCACCCATCACCTCTGGGGTCCTGGAGCATGCGCTCTTATTCGGGCTTCATGCCCAAGCCATGCCCGGCTACCTCACCAAACACGAAGACATCGCCATCACTGGCGCAGCCGACCTGATCATTCGATCATTGCTCGACAGGCAACAGTTCTCTGATCCACTGGGAGCCGCCGAGGCGCTGGGCATATCGTCGGCCGCGTGGCCCCTGTTCGGCCTGCTTTGGCCATCGGGGGCACAGTTGGCACAACGCATGGCCAGCCGCCCTTTGCTGACCGGCGAGCGCGTGCTGGAGATTGGCTGTGGCCTGGGCCTGGCAAGCCTGGTGTGCCACCGGCGCGGCATGGATGTGACCGCCAGCGACTGCCACCCGCTGGCACCAACGTTTCTGCTGGAAAACCTGCGGCTCAACGGCCTGCCGCCCCTCAAATACCGCACGGGCCAGTGGGGCGCGGACGCCGCCGCGGGAACAGGCGCGGTACAAGGTCAGTTCGACCTCATCATGGGCAGCGATGTGCTGTATGAACGCGACGCCCGCGCCTCGCTGGCCAGTTTTCTGGACCGCCACGCCGGCCAGGGCGCGCAGATCTGGATCGTGGACCCGAACCGGGGCAACCGCTCTACCTTCCACAAGCAGATGGCAGTGCACCGGTTTGAAGTGGTGGAAGAGCGCCTGGACCACCCGGCCCTGGAAGACCGCCCGGCCTACAAGGGCCGCCTGCTGATCTACCAACGCAAGATGGGATGAGCCCCTGAGCCGCCGGGAGCACCTCCCCCGAGGGGGGCTAGGCCCTCGTTACGGAGCAGCCCTTGGCTTGCCGCCTTTCACCCGCGCCGCCCACCTTTCTCAATGGTTGGCTCCACGAAAAAAGGCCGACCCCATGAGGGACCGGCCTTTTGGCAACAACCGCCGCAGCGGTGCAGATGATCAGCGCCGGATCAGCCTACCCACTTGCGCGCATTGCGCCAGATGCGCATCCAGCCGCTGTACTGCCCCTTGTCCTCGCTGGTCCAGCTCATCTGCACATTGCGGAACACGCGCTCGGGGTGCGGCATCATGGCGGTGAAGCGGCCGTCGGCCGTGGTCACGGCCGTGAGGCCGCCCGCGCTGCCGTTGGGGTTGAAGGGGTACTGCTCCGTCGCACGGCCATGGTTGTCCACATACCGCATGGCGGCAATCGCCTTGCCGGCATTGCCCCGGTACTTGAAGTTGGCATAACCCTCGCCATGCGCCACGGCAATCGGCAGGCGGCTGCCCGCCATGCCTTGCAGGAACAGGCTGGGCGATTCGAGCACTTCCACCAGAGACAGGCGGGCCTCGAAACGCTCGCTCTGGTTGGTGGTGAAGCGTGGCCAGTCTTGCGCGCCGGGGATGATGTCGGCCAGTTCGGCAAACATCTGGCAGCCGTTGCACACGCCCAGGCCGAACGTGTCCGTGCGGCCAAAGAAGCCCTGGAACTGCGCCGCCAGCACGGGATTGAAGGTGATGGAACGTGCCCAGCCGATGCCTGCGCCCAGCGTGTCGCCATAGCTGAAGCCGCCGCAGGCCACCACGCCCTTGAAGTCTTCGAGCTTGACGCGGCCGGTCTGCAGGTCGGTCATGTGCACGTCGTAGGCGTCAAAGCCCGCCTCGGTGAAGGCGTAGGCCATTTCGATGTGCGAGTTCACGCCCTGCTCGCGCAGGATGGCGACCTGGGGTTTGGCGAGGTTCAGGTACGGCGCTGCCACGTTGTCGGCGGCGTCGAACGTGAGGTGCACATGCAGGCCCGGGTCGGTGGGCTCGCCCGCCGCCGCGTGTTCCGCATCGGCGTTGGCGGGGTTGTCGCGCTGCTGGCAGATCTTCCAGCTCACCGCGTCCCACACCTGGTACAGGTCGGCCAGCGGCGCACTGAATACGGCCTTGGCATCGCGCCAGACCTGCAGCTCGCCCTTGCCTGCGTCGATCTCGGACGATGCAGGACGCGTTTTGCCGACGAAGTGGCTGAACTTGGACAGGCCGTGCTCGCGCAGGGTCTGCATCACGTCGTTGCGCTCGGCGGTGCGCACCTGCAGCAGCACGCCCAGCTCTTCGTTGAATAGAGCCTTCAGCGTCAGTTCATCACGGCGGGCGCCGATCTGGGTGGCCCAGTTCTTGGCATCGCCTGTGTCCATGCGGCTATCGCTTACACCGTCGCCTTCGGTCACCAGCATGTCCACGTTCAGCGCCACGCCCACATGGCCTGCAAACGCCATTTCGGCGGCGGCCGCCAGCAGGCCGCCATCGCTGCGGTCGTGGTAGGCCAGGATCTGGCCCTTGGCGCGCAGGGCGTTCACGGCGTTGACGAGGTTGACCAGGTCTTGCGGATCATCCACATCGGGCACCACATCGCCGCTTTGCTCCAGCGTCTGGCCCAGGATGCTGCCGCCCATGCGGTTCTGGCCCTTGCCCAGGTCGATCAGCACCAGCGTGGTGTCGGCCTCGGTGGCGTTGAGCTGGGGGGTGAGCGTGCCGCGCACGTCGGCAAGCGAGGCAAATGCGCTCACGATCAGGCTGACGGGCGAGGTAACTTTTTTCTTCTCAGAACCTTCGCTCCACTGCGTGCGCATGGACAGGCTGTCCTTGCCCACGGGGATGCTGATGCCCAGCGCAGGGCACAGCTCCATGCCCACGGCCTTCACGGTTTCGTACAGCGCGGCGTCTTCGCCGGGCTCGCCACACGCGGCCATCCAGTTGGCCGACAGCTTCACTCGGGGCAGCTCAATGGGGGCGGCCAGCAGGTTGGTGATGGCTTCGGCCACGGCCATGCGGCCCGAAGCCGGCGCGTTGATGGCGGCCAGCGGCGTGCGCTCGCCCATGCTCATGGCCTCACCCGCAAAGCCCTTGTAGTCGGCCAGCGTCACGGCGCAATCGGCCACAGGCACTTGCCAGGGGCCGACCATCTGGTCGCGGTGCGACAGGCCACCCACGGTGCGGTCGCCAATGGTGATGAGGAAGCGCTTGGAGGCGACCGTGGGGTGGGCCAGCACGTCGATCACGGCCTTTTGCAGCGGCACGCCGGTCAAATCCATCGGCGCGAACTGGCGCTCCACGGTCTTCACATCGCGATGCATCTTGGGCGGCTTGCCCAGCAGCACGTTCATGGGCATGTCCACGGGCAGCTTCTGGTCTTCGGCCGTCGCGGCGGGGTCGTGCAGCACCAGCTGGCGCTCTTCGGTGGCCGTGCCGATCACGGCGAACGGGCAGCGCTCGCGTTCGCAGAAGGCTTTGAACTGCTCCAGCGATTGGGGCGCAATGGCCAGCACGTAACGTTCCTGGCTTTCATTGCTCCAGATTTCCTTCGGGCTCATGCCGGACTCTTCGAGCTGCACGGCACGGAGGTCAAAGCGTGCGCCACGGCCCGCGTCGTTGGTCAGCTCAGGGAAGGCGTTGGACAACCCACCCGCGCCCACGTCGTGGATGGCCAGGATGGGGTTGGCCGCGCCCTGCGCCCAGCAGTGGTTGATGACCTCTTGCGCGCGGCGCTCGATCTCGGGGTTGCCCCGTTGCACCGAGTCAAAGTCCAGCTCGGCCGCGTTGGTGCCGGTGGCCATGGAACTGGCCGCGCTGCCGCCCATACCGATGCGCATGCCGGGGCCGCCCAGCTGGATCAGCAGCGAGCCCGCAGGGAATTCGATCTTCTTGGTCAGCTCGGCGTCGATCACGCCCACACCGCCCGCGATCATGATGGGCTTGTGGTAGCCGCGCTGCACGCCGCCGACTTCTTGCTCGTACTCACGGAAGTAGCCGTTCAGGTTGGGACGGCCGAATTCGTTGTTGAACGCCGCGCCGCCCAAGGGGCCCTCGACCATGATCTGCAGCGGGCTGGCAATGTGCTCGGGCTTGCCCACGGCGCTGCCCCAGAGCTTGGACACCGTGAACCCCGTGAGGCCCGCCTTGGGCTTGGAGCCCCGGCCCGTGGCGCCTTCGTCGCGGATCTCGCCACCCGCGCCGGTGGAGGCGCCAGGGAAGGGCGAGATGGCCGTGGGGTGGTTATGGGTTTCCACCTTCATCAGCACATGCTGGGTGACGCTACTTTTTTGATAGCTATTGGCGCTTGATGGATCAGCGCTAGAGCCCATTTTTGCCACAAACCGCTCGACCAGGTGGCCTTCCATCACCGAGGCGTTGTCCGAATACGCGATCACCGTGTGCTGGGGCGCCAGCTGGTGGGTGTTGCGGATCATGCCGAACAGGCTCTTGTCCTGCGCCACGCCGTCGATGGTGAACTGCGCGTTGAAGATCTTGTGGCGGCAGTGCTCGCTGTTGGCCTGGGCAAACATCATCAACTCCACGTCGGTGGGGTTGCGCTTGAGGCCCGTGAAGGCGGTCACGAGGTAGTCGATTTCGTCATCGGCCAGGGCCAGGCCGAAGCGGGTGTTGGCGGCCTCCAGGGCAGCGCGGCCACCGGCCAGCACGTCCACATGCTCCATGGGCGCGGGCTGCAGTTCGGTGAACAGGGCGGCTGCGGCGCTGCGGTCTGCCACCACGGACTCGATCATGCGGTCGTGCAGCAAAGCGGCGATTTGGCCGAGTTGCTCGGCGGTCGGCTCGGGCGTTTTGCCCAGCAGGCCCGCCTTGAGGCTGATGCGGTACTCGGTGATGCGCTCCACCCGGCGGATGGCGATGCCGCAATTGCGCGCAATGTCGGTGGCCTTGGAGGCCCAGGGCGACAGCGTGCCCAGGCGGGGCGTAACGATGAGCACGGCGCCCTCTTCAGGGCCTGCGTACGGGTCGCCGTAGGTCAGCAGCGCCGCCAGGCGTTGTTGCTCAGCGGGTGTGGGGGCGGCGTCGGTGGCAACCAGGTGCACGAAACGCGCTGCAATGCCACTGATCTTGGGGTGGATCGCCTCCAGGGCGGGTTGAAGTTGCTGGGCGCGGAAGGAGCTGAGGGCGTTGCCGCCCGCCAGCGTGGTCATGTGCAAGGTCACGGTAGCGGCCTGTTGGGGGGTGTCAGGGGTAGAGGGTGGCTCCGGGCGCCAGCGTGCAGCCAGGACCGGAGCCCGCTATTTTACCGGGCATGGACGCACCGCCTGCGTGGCGCGGGGGCCAATGGGATAATCCGGGGATGAGCATCACCATCAAAAGCGCTGAGGACATCGAGGGCATGCGCCTGGCCTGCCGTCTGGCCTCCGAAGTACTGGACTACATCGCCCCCCACATCAAGCCTGGCATCACCACCAAAGAGATCGACCGCCTGGGCGCCGAATGCATGGCCCAGCAGGGCACCATCTCGGCCACCGTGGGCTACCAGCCACCGGGTTATCCACCCTACCCGGCCTCGCTGTGCACCTCGGTCAACCATGTGGTGTGCCACGGCATCCCCAACGACAAGCCTTTGAAGAAGGGTGACATCGTCAATGTGGACGTGACTGTGATCACCAAGGACGGCTGGTATGGCGACAACAGCCGCATGTACCTGATCGGCGAATGCTCGATCGCCGCCAAGCGGCTGTCGACCATCACGTTCGATGCCATGTGGCACGGCATCGTGCAGGTCAAGCCCGGCGCGCATCTGGGCGACATCGGCCACGCCATCCAGAAGTTTGCCGAAGGCCAGGGCTTTTCCATCGTGCGCGAGTTCTGCGGCCATGGCATTGGCAAAAAATTCCACGAAGAGCCTCAGGTGCTGCACTACGGCCGCCCCGGCACGCTCGAAGAACTGGTGCCCGGCATGGTGTTCACCATCGAGCCCATGATCAACGCTGGCCGCCGCGAGGTAAAAGACTTTGGTAACGACGGTTGGACCATCGTGACCAAGGACCACAGCCTGTCAGCCCAGTGGGAGCACACGGTGCTGGTTACCGAAACAGGCTATGAAGTCATGACGCTGTCGGCAGGCTCGCCGCCGCTCCCGGCGTTTGTGACCGCGACCAAGACCTGACCCGCTCGCCGGCCCCTGCCAGCCGGCTCGCACAACTCTTGCATGGCTTTTTGCATGGCCCTTCTTCAGCGCGACCTTCGACGACCATGACCAAAATCCATGCCCTGCCTGAAGTGCACGTCCTGCGGGACGCCTACCGCAGCGACAAAGCGGCGCTGCTGGCCGCCATGAAAGCGACGGGGGCCTCGACACGCGGCATCCGGGTGCTGCTGCGCAAGCTGTCCACCCTGGCAGGCAACCTGCTGCAAACGCTGTGGCAGCGCGCCGAACTGCCTGCCGACATGGCCCTGGTGGCGGTGGGCGGTTTCGGGCGCGACCAGCTCTTTCCTTATTCGGATGTGGATGTACTGCTGCTGATGCCCGATGGTGCGGCGCCCGAGGCGGGCAGCGCACTGCGCACCCAGCTCGAAGGTTTCATCGGCAGCTGCTGGGATGCGGGGCTGGAGATTGGCTCCAGCGTGCGCACGGTGGCCGAATGCCTGGCCGAAAGTGCGGGCGATGTCACCGTGCAGACCTCCCTCCTTGAATCACGCCTCGTGTGCGGCAACGCAGCGCTGTTTGAAGACTTCCAGCGGCAGTACCGCGCGCAGATGAATCCCCAGGCGTTTCTGGTGGCCAAGACACTGGAGATGCGCCAGCGCCACAACAAGTACGAGAACACGCCCTATTCGCTGGAGCCCAACTGCAAGGAGTCTCCTGGGGGGCTGCGCGACCTGCAGATGATCTTGTGGGTCTCCCAGGCCGCGGGGCTGGGCCGCAACTGGAAAGAGCTGGCCGCCAGCGGCATGGCCACCGCGTTCGAGGTGCGCCAGATCGAGCGCAACGAGGCGGTGCTGTGCCTCATCCGTGCGCGCCTGCATGCCGCAGCTGGGCGCCATGAAGACCGGTTGGTGTTTGACCTGCAGACCGCGGTGGCCGAGTCGTTTGGCTACCGCTCACAGGCGCCAGACGGATCGCGCCTGCCCATGCGCGCCAGCGAGAGCCTCATGCGGCGCTACTACTGGGCGGCCAAGGCTGTATCGCAGCTCAGCCAGATCCTGCTGCTCAACATCGAAGAGCGCCTGAATCCCTCGACGCACGAGCCGCGCCCCATCAACGAGCGATTCTTCGAAAAGGCCGGACTCATCGAGGTGGCCAGCGATGACCTTTACACGCGCGACCCACACGCCATTCTCGAAACCTTTTTGCTCTACCAGACCACGGTGGGCCTGAAAGACCTGTCAGCCCGCACCTTGCGTGCGCTGTACAACGCACGCGGCGTGATGGATGGCGCTTTCCGCCGCGACCCGGTCAACCGCGACAACTTCATGCGCATCCTGCAGCAGCCGTCGGGCATTACGCATGCCATGCGGCTGATGAACCAGACCTCGGTGCTGGGCCGCTACCTGTGGGCGTTTCGCGGCATCGTCGGGCAGATGCAGCACGACCTGTTCCACGTGTACACGGTGGACCAGCACATCCTGATGGTGCTGCGCAATGTGCGGCGCTTCTTCATGGCCGAGCATGCGCACGAGTACCCCTTTTGCTCGCAGCTGGCTGGCGGCTGGGACAAGCCGTGGATCCTGTACATCGCCGCACTCTTCCATGACATTGGCAAAGGCCGTGGGGGCGACCACTCGCAGATCGGTGCCGTAGAAGTGCGCCGCTTTTGCCGCCAGCACGGCGTCGCCCGCGAGGACGCAAAACTCGTCGAATTCCTGGTCAGCGAACACCTGTCGATGAGCCGCATCGCCCAAAAGGAAGACCTGAGCGATCCCGACGTGATCGCCGCGTTCGCACAGCGCGTGGGCAACGAACGCTATCTCACGGCGCTGTATCTGCTCACCGTGGCCGACATCCGTGGCACCAGTCCCAAGGTGTGGAATGCGTGGAAGGGCAAACTGCTGGAAGACCTGTACCGCGCCACGCTGCGCACCCTGGGCGGCCGGGCGCCCGACGCTGCCGCCGAAATCGAGGCCCGCAAGCGCGAGGCGCTGGTGCTGCTGGCCCTGAGCGCCCTGCCCTTCGAGGCACACAAGGCCCTGTGGGCCACACTGGACGTGAGCTATTTCATGCGGCACGAGGCCGCCGACATCGCCTGGCACACGCGCCATCTGTCGCGCCATGTCGGCACGGCAAAGCCTGTGGTGCGCGCGCGCCAGTCGCTAGCGGGCGACGGGCTGCAGGTGATGGTGTATGCGGCCGACCAGGCCGATCTGTTTGCGCGCATCTGCGGATATTTCGACCGCGCGGGGTTTTCCATCCTGGATGCCCGCGTGCACACCGCGAACAACGGCTATGCCCTCGACACCTTCCAGGTGGTGGCCTCATCGCAGCCGGGGCACTACCGGGAGCTGACGCACATGGTCGAAAGCGATCTGGTGCGTGTGATCGAGGCCGGCGGCCCGCTGCCCGAGCCCGCCCGCAAGCGGGTCTCGCGCCGGGTCAAGAGTTTTCCGGTGGCGCCGCGCGTCACGCTGCGCCCCGACGAAAAGGCCCAGCGCTGGCTGCTTGCCATCTCGGCCAGCGACCGGGCGGGCCTGCTCTACCTGGTGGCCCGTATCCTGGCGCAGCACCACCTGAGCGTGCAACTGGCCAAGGTCAGCACCTTGGGGGAGCGGGTGGAAGACACTTTCCTGATCCAGGGCCCCGAGCTGCAGAACAACGCCCGCCAGATCGAGATCGAGACCGAGCTGCTGCGCGAACTGTCCGCGTGAGCCACGCTCGACAAAATGCTACCTTTTTAATAGCAACCAGAGCTTTACCAGAATGCGCTAGCGGCCTTTTTGACATATGGCACCTTGATCAGCTTCAGCAACCACGCGTACGAAGCCCTCACCCACAGCAATATCTATCCCGGTGCGGGTACACCGGGGACAGATGTGTGCCTGTCAAGCGGAGGCATCAGTCGTCCTCGTTGGCGCTGATCTCCGGGAACAGCACTTCGGTAAAGCCGAACTGCGTGAAATCGCGCACCCGCATGGGGTAGAGCTTGCCGATGAGGTGGTCGCATTCGTGCTGCACCACCCGGGCATGAAACCCTTCCACCGTGCGGTCGATCGGGTCGCCATACGGATCAAACCCGGTATAGCGAATGCGCGACCAGCGGGGCACCTTGCCGCGCAACCCTGGCACCGAAAGGCAACCTTCCCAGTCCTCATCCTCCTCATCACCAAGGGGCAGGATGACCGGGTTGAGCAAGACGGTGGGAGGGACCACGGGCCGGTCCGGGTAGCGTGGATTGCGCTCGCCAGATCCAAAAATCACGAGCTGCAGATCCACGCCGATCTGCGGCGCCGCAAGTCCCGCTCCGTTGACAGACTGCATGGTCTCGAACATGTCGCGCACCAGAAGGTGAAGCGCATCGGTATCGAATTCAGTGACAGGCTGGGCAACACGCAGCAGGCGCGGATCGCCCATCTTCAGGATGGTGTGGATGGTCATCGAAGGTGCATTCAGGTCAAGAGAAGAAAGCGGCACATGCGCTGCTGCGGCAGCATAGCGCGTGCGCACGCGCAGGCGCCGCCGCCGGGGCATTCACAATAACGGACATGCCCCAGCCCCCCACCGAGTCCCACGAAGACGCCGCGCCGCCACTGCGCACCCTGCCCTGGCCCGTGCGCTGGCTGCTGCTCGCATTTGCCGTGCTGTGCCTGGTCATGGGCATCATCGGTGTGATCGTTCCCGGACTGCCGACCACGGTGTTCATCCTCATGGCGGCCTGGGCCGCTGCCCGCAGCTCGCCACGGCTTTACCGCTGGCTGTGGAACCACCGCTTGTTCGGCCCCCTGCTTCGCAACTGGGCCCAGGGCGGCAAGGTCAGCCGACGGGCCAAGTGGAGCGCCACACTGCTGATGGCGCTGAGCGGCATCGTGCTGTTCGCCACGGGCACCCGGCCGTGGGTGGTGGGTATCGCCATCACCTCCATGGTTTGCGTGGCAGCCTGGCTGTGGCACCGCCCCGAGCCCTGAAGCCCACCCTTCCCCTCACCGGAGTAGTGAAAGTTGGCCGTCATTCGCACACCTCGGCACGCGACCGCAACACCACGCAAGAACACGCCGTCAAATCTTCGGAGCCCCAATTTTTATGTATATAATCTAAGTCTTGTTCCTCGATAGCTCAGTCGGTAGAGCGCCGGACTGTTAATCCGTAGGTCCCTGGTTCGAGCCCAGGTCGAGGAGCCAAGAATTTTGCAGGCCCTGCATGTGTACGCGGGGCCTTTTACATACCGATCATTCCTCGATAGCTCAGTCGGTAGAGCGCCGGACTGTTAATCCGTAGGTCCCTGGTTCGAGCCCAGGTCGAGGAGCCAGCCAAGAAGCCCGCCATGTTCACGCATGGTGGGCTTTTTCATTCATACGCCTCAAGAAAATCCACCACCCCTGTGCCTGCCTGACAATACAGTTCTTTGTCATGACTTGCACAAAACTGGCCCAGCCAAGCGGCTCATCCCAATGCGAGGCGGCCGTTGCACGCCGATTTGCGCAAGTCCTATTTGTATTGCAACCCCATGCCCCCGCAACTGCCTTGGCTGGAGCTTGAAGATCCGCTACCCGACCCTGCGAAAGCATGGGGACCCGACGACCCCGCCCCCGGACTCCTGGCTGCCGGTGGCACGCTGGATGTAGCGCATCTGCGAGCGGCGTATGCCCAGGGCACGTTCCCCTGGTACGGCCCGGGGCAACCCATCTTGTGGTGGGCTCCCGATCCACGCATGGTCTTGCCCGTGGCGAACTTCCGACTCCATCGCTCGCTTCGCAGGACCCTGCAGGCATTCCGAGCAAATACAGCCTGCGAGATCCGCATAGACCACAACTTCCTGGACGTGATCACAGCCTGCGCCAGCAAGGAGCGCGACGGGCAGGCGGGCACCTGGATCGTGCCCGAGATGGTTGAAGCCTACACCCGCCTCCATGCAGCGGGCAATGCTCATAGCGTTGAAACCTGGATCGATGGAAAACTGGCAGGCGGCCTGTATTGCGTCGCACTGGGACAGGCGGTGTTCGGTGAATCGATGTTCGCCCACGCTACCGATGCATCGAAAATCGCGCTTGCGGCCCTGGTGGCCTTGTGCCGCCGCCAGGGTGTGGCAATGATTGATTGCCAACAGAACACCCGGCACCTGGCCTCATTGGGAGCCCACGAAATCTCGCGAGCCCAGTTCCTGTTTCACATACAAAACGCACTGGACCAGCCCGCCCTCTCGTGGTCGTTTGAACCCGTATACTGGAACGAGCTGCTACCCTTCACGGCGCCCACGGCATGACGCAACTCAATGACCTACCACTGCAGACCCTGCAGTTCTACGCGACAGCCCCTTACCCCTGCAGTTATCTGCCGGACAGGCAGGCACGGTCGCAGGTCGCCACGCCCAGCCACCTGATCCAGAGCGATGTGTATTCCGATCTCGTGGCCAAGGGGTTTCGCCGCAGTGGCATGTTCACTTACCGCCCCTATTGCGATGGCTGCCAGGCCTGCACCCCCTTGCGCGTGCTGGTGAACGAGTTTCAGCCGGATCGGAGCCAGCGGCGCGCTACCGTGCGGCACGGCAACCTGCAGGCACGGGTATTGCGCCTGTGTTTTGTACCCGAGCACTATCAGCTGTATCTGCGCTACCAGAACGGCCGCCATGCCGGCGGCGGCATGGACCATGACAGCATCGACCAATACACGCAGTTTCTGCTGCAAAGCCGGGTGAATTCACGTCTGGTGGAGTTCCGCGAAACAGATGGCACAACAGGAGAGCCCGGCGCGCTCAAGATGGTGTCCATCCTGGACGTGCTCGACGACGGGCTTTCGGCGGTCTATACCTTCTACGAACCCGAGCCACATTGCAGCTACGGCACCTACAACGTGATGTGGCAGATTGCCCAGGCACGCTCCCTGGAGTTGCCCCATGTGTACCTGGGCTACTGGATCGAGGCCAGCCCCAAGATGAACTACAAGGCGCGCTTTCACCCCCATGAGATCCGGACCGATGGCCAATGGCATCGCGCCAGCCTGGGCGCGAATCAGTGCGGATGAATGCAGGCTCGCATTTCACAAGATAAAATGCTGCGGCCGTCACTGCATCGCCGTCCATGAAAAAAAACGATCCCAGCATCCCCGTCAAACCCAGCGTTCAGGTGCTTGAACGCATGTTTACGCTGATCGATGTTCTGGCGTCACGCGAAGAGGCAATATCTCTCAAGGAAATCAGCGAGAAAACAGGGCTGCACCCGTCCACCACGCACCGCATCCTGAACGACCTCACGATTGGCCGTTTCGTGGATCGGCCAGAATCGGGCAGCTACCGACTGGGCATGCGCCTGCTGGAACTGGGCAACCTCGTAAAAGCGCGCCTGAGCGTGCGCGATGCAGCCCTGACCCCGATGCGCAATCTTCACAAGCTGATCCAGCAGCCCGTCAATCTGAGCATGCGTCAGGGCGACGAGATTGTGTATGTCGAACGTGCCTACAGTGAGCGCTCCGGCATGCAGGTGGTGCGCGCCATTGGCGGACGGGCCCCTCTGCACCTTACCTCCACAGGCAAGCTCTTTCTGGCCCTGGACGACCCCCAGCGCGTGCGGGCCTATGCCACCCGAACCGGTCTGGCCGGACACACCCGCAACAGCATCACCCAATTGCCCATCCTGGAGCGCGAACTCGCCAAAGCACGCCAGTACGGTATTGCCCGCGACAACGAAGAGCTGGAACTGGGCGTGCGCTGCATGGCCGCTGGCGTCTACGATGACCAAGGCAAGCTGGTAGCCGGACTGTCCATATCAGCACCCGCTGATCGACTGGACGAAGGATGGCTTCCCAAGCTCCAAGCCACGGCCAACGAGATTTCTCTGGCTCTGGGTCACACACCCAGCATGGAAGCGTCGGCATCCGGTGATGCGGGTTTGCGTCCGGGACTTCGCTGAGCCTCGGGACACAACAGCTACCGCAGCCGCAGCCGGGCCTGATCCTTGAAAAAAAACCGACGCGGGCAGTGATGCCCGGTCGGCCGGTGGATCCATCAAATCAGCGCACAAGGCAGTCGGCACGAAATCCCGCCGACGCTACCAGCACCAAATGCTTGGCGCACGAGTGAAGGATGTACAAGCTAGAGGATTAACTGCCTCACCCATTGGACCCTGCACGGGCCTGCAAAGGCGCCGTCAATGACGGCATCGACTCCACCCAATGGCGCACACGCTCAGCATCACCCAGGCGGCTGAATTTGCCCGCCGAATCCAGAAACACCATGATGAGCTTGCGCCCGGCGATCTGGGTTTGCATCACCAGACAGCGCCCTGCTTCCGAGATGTAGCCGGTTTTCTGGAGGCCAATGTCCCAGGTGGGGTTTTTTACCAGCCCATTGGTGTTGTTGTACTGCAATGTTTTGGGGCCCACCGCCACCTCATATCCCGGTGACGTGGACAGTTCGCGCAGCAGGGGATCACCATGCGCCACATTCACCAGGGTAGCCAGGTCACGTGCGCTGGACTGGTTGCGGCTGGAAAGGCCGGTTGGCTCAACATAACGGGTATCGGTCATGCCGAGCAGGCGGGCCTTGACATTCATCTGCACAACAAACGCTTCGAGGCCACCAGGGTACGTACGACCCAGCGCATGCGCTGCGCGGTTCTCGCTGGACATGAGCGCCAGGTGCAGCATCTCGCCCCGGGTCAACGTAGAGCCCACGGTCAGGCGCGAGCGGCTGCCTTTTTCGGTGTCAACGTCATCCTGGGTGATCGTAATGGGCTCATCCATCGGCAGCTTGGCCTGGGAAATCAGCAAGCCCGTCATAAGCTTGGTCAGGGACGCAATGGGAAGCACGGCCTGATCATTCTTGCTGAGCAGGACTTCATGCGTGTCCTGGTCGATGACGAGTGCGACGCTGGACTTCAGATCCAGCGGATCACTCACCTCATGCAGCCCCGCCATTTGCCCGAACGACTGCTTGGCAGGCACAAAGGCCACACGGGTCGGCGCCTTGGCGGTCTTGGCCGTGACACGCACGGCCCGGGTATTGGTAGCGACCTTGCGGGCCGGAGCAGCGCGCTTGGCATTGGCCGAATTGACTTGCTGCTTTTTGGCTGGCGCCTTGGAGCGCTCCCCTGAGTGCGCAATCGGCACAACCAGCGCCGTACTGACGACGACAAAGCCCAAAAGCTGGAAAAAACGGGTCACTGCGGCGCGGTGGCGATGGTGCATCAAAGTGCTCCAAACGGTAATAAGTGTTGAGCAGTGTACAGAATCAAAAAAAGTCGCGCAAGATCAATACCTTGCGCGACTTTCCAAGAAAGTGAGTGAAATTATAAATTGATCATTCAACCCTGTGCAGCCACCCGGTCAGCTTTACTTTGTAACTTGTTCAGCGCACTCAGATAGGCCTTGGCCGAAGCGACCACGATATCGGGGTCTGCTCCCACGCCGTTGACCACGCGGCCACTGTTCTGCAGGCGCACGGTGACCTCGCCTTGACTCTCTGTCGAGCCGCTGATGGCGTTCACCGAGTACAGCACCATCTCCGCACCACTCTTCACATGCGATTCGATGGCCTTGAGTGAGGCATCCACAGGGCCGTTTCCTTCGGACTCGCCCCGCACCTCCTGGCCGTCTACCGTAAAGACGATGCGTGCTCGGGGGTGCTCACCCGTTTCGCTCTGCTGGAACAGAGAGACAAAGCCATATTGTTCCCTTTCGCTGGTCACGCTCTCATCACTCACCAGCGCCAGGATGTCCTCGTCAAAAATCTCGCTCTTGCGATCGGCAAGTTCCTTGAAACGCGTGAAAGCGGTGTTGACTTCGGTTTCACTGTCCAGGCTCACACCCAGTTCCTGAAGGCGCTGCTTGAAGGCGTTGCGGCCGCTGAGCTTGCCCAACACGATCTTGTTGGCGCTCCAGCCCACATCCTCGGCACGCATGATTTCGTAGGTATCGCGCGCCTTGAGCACGCCATCCTGGTGGATACCACTGGCGTGCGCAAAGGCATTGGCCCCCACCACGGCCTTGTTCGGCTGCACCACGAACCCCGTGGTCTGACTGACCATTCGGCTGGCCGCAACGATGTGCTGGGTATCAATGTTGAGATCGAGGTTGAAATAGTCGCGGCGGGTCTTGACCGCCATCACCACCTCTTCGAGAGAACAGTTGCCAGCGCGCTCACCCAGACCATTGATCGTGCACTCCACCTGGCGCGCACCGCCAATCTTCACACCGGCCAGCGAATTGGCCACGGCCATGCCGAGGTCGTTGTGGCAGTGCACGGACCAGATGGCCTTGTCGCTGTTGGGAATGCGCTCGCGCAGGGTCTTGATGAAGTTGCCGTACAGCTCGGGGATGGCATAGCCCACGGTGTCGGGCACATTGATGGTCGTGGCACCCTCGGCGATCACAGCTTCGAGCACACGGCACAGGAAGTCCGGGTCGCTGCGGTAGCCATCTTCGGGGCTGAACTCAATATCTCCCACCAGATTGCGCGCAAAACGCACCGACTGCTTGGCCTGCTCCAGCACTTGCTCTGGTGTCATGCGCAGCTTCTTTTCCATGTGCAGCGGGCTGGTGGCAATGAACGTATGGATGCGCGCGCTGTTCGCCCCTGCAAGCGCTTCTGCTGCGCGGGAAATGTCGCGGTCATTGGCGCGCGACAGCGAGCAGATGGTGGACTCCCTGATGGCATTGGCTATCGCCTGCACCGCCTCGAAATCGCCGTTCGAGCTGGCCGCAAAACCGGCTTCGATCACGTCCACCTTCAGGCGCTCCAGCTGGCGGGCAATTCGCAGCTTCTCATCCTTGGTCATCGAGGCGCCCGGGGACTGCTCGCCATCGCGCAAGGTGGTGTCAAAAATGATGAGTTTGTCAGCCATGTTGTTTCTCCTGATACTGGTGGGGTGGAATTGGCCCGCAACACTAAAAATCTGGCGCCCAAAACAAAAGGCCCGTTGCGGGTGCATACGGGCCTTTGTGGAAAAAGTGTGCGCGTGCGCCTACTGTCTCCGCCCGTAGGGAGGTAGCAGTAGAGCCAGTGCAAACGAATTCATGCGGTGCAATGTAGCACAACTGGCCAGACATCATTCCAATCACTTGTGCAGTCCACGTTCGTCCGGTTCGTCCGTCGAGGTGCTGATCACGCTGCTGTGCTGTCCTTTGGCCTTGCGCCAGGCGTACACGCCGTAACCGCTCAGGCCGTAGAACACGAACACACCAAACAGCACGATGGGCGGGTGGATGTTGATGATGGCAATGCCCAGCGCGATCAACACAATGGCTGCAAAAGGCACGCTCTTTTTCATCTGCACATCCTTGAAGCTGTAGAACGGCACATTGGTCACCATGGTGAGCCCCGCGTACAGCGTGAATGCGAACATGATCCAGGTCGTCTGACTCCAGGTCAGCCAGTGGTCTTCACCAGGATGCACGCCCAGCTCGGTCATCAGCCAGATGAACCCCGCCACCAAAGCTGCAGCGGCTGGCGAAGGCAGCCCCTGAAAATAGCGCTTGTCCACCACGCCGGTATTCACATTGAAGCGCGCCAGGCGAAGCGCGGCACAGGCGCAGTACACAAATGCGGCAATCCAGCCCCAGCGGCCCAGCCCCTGGAGGGACCACTCATAGGCGATCAGGGCAGGCGCCGCTCCAAAGGACACCATGTCGGAGAGCGAATCCATCTGCTCGCCAAACGCACTCTGGGTATTGGTCATGCGCGCTACCCGGCCATCAAGACTGTCGAGCACCATCGCACAAAAAACGCCCACGGCCGCCATATCGAAACGGCCGTTCATGGCCATCACGATCGAATAGAAGCCCCCAAACAATGCCGCCAGCGTGAACAGGTTGGGCAGGATGTAGATGCCCTTGCGCCGTTTGCGCACCATCACACCGGGGTTGTCGGTGGATTCATTGCCGTCATGCATTAAATTGACCTCCATCGCTTGCCCATATTGCGTGAGCAGCTATTAAATTTATAGTATCCGACAATTCCCGCTGCACAGACAGATCGCCGCGAGCCATCAAGGCGAAGGTCGCAGTGTAGCGCCTGCCCACAGGACCGACCGCCAACGAAAAAGGCCACCGAAGTGGCCTTGTGATGCTCCAGCGATGGAGAATCAGTTGCGGGTCTGATCGACCAGCTTGTTCTTGGCGATCCAGGGCATCATGGCGCGCAGTTGGCCGCCTACCTTTTCGATGCTGTGGTCGGCCGTGTTGCGGCGGCGGGCCGTCATCGATGGGTAGTTCAGGCGGCCTTCCTGGATGAACATCTTGGCGTAGTCGCCGTTCTGGATGCGCTTCAAGGCATTGCGCATGGCGGCGCGCGACTGCTCGTTGATCACTTCGGGGCCGGTCACGTACTCGCCGTACTCGGCGTTGTTCGAGATCGAGTAGTTCATGTTGGCAATGCCACCTTCGTAGATCAGGTCCACGATGAGCTTGAGCTCGTGCAGGCATTCGAAGTAGGCCATTTCAGGGGCGTAGCCGGCTTCAACCAGGGTTTCGTAACCCATCTTGATCAGCTCGACGGCACCGCCGCACAACACGGCTTGTTCGCCGAACAGGTCGGTCTCGGTTTCTTCCTTGAAGTTGGTCTCGATGATGCCGGCCTTGCCGCCGCCGTTGGCAGCTGCGTAGCTCAGGGCCAAGTCACGGGCCTTGCCGGACTTGTCTTGGTGCACGGCCACCAGGTGGGGCACGCCGCCGCCTTGGGTGTAGGTGTTGCGCACGGTGTGGCCAGGGGCCTTGGGCGCCACCATCCACACGTCCAGGTCAGCACGGGGCACGACTTGGTTGTAGTGCACGTTGAAGCCGTGGGCAAAGGCCAGCGAGGCGCCTTGCTTGATGTTGGGTTCGACGTTGTTCTTGTAGACGGCTGCGATGTCTTCGTCGGGCAGCAGGATCATGACCACGTCAGCGGATTTGACGGCGTCGTTGACTTCCAGAACCGTCAGGCCAGCCTTGCCGACCTTGTCCCACGATGCACCGCCCTTGCGCAGGCCGACCACGACCTTCACGCCACTGTCGTTCAGGTTTTGTGCGTGGGCATGGCCCTGCGAGCCGTAGCCGATGATGGCCACGGTCTTGCCTTTGATCAGGCTCAGGTCGGTGTCTTTGTCGTAGAAAACTTTCATGGGTCGCTCCGGTTGAAATGCGTTGTTGGGGGTTGAAATGGGAAAAACGGGGTGAATTGTCTTACACGCGCAAGATGCGCTCGCCGCGGCCGATCCCGCTGGCACCCGTACGTACGGTTTCCAAGATGGCGGTGCGGTCAATGGCCTGCAGAAAAGCGTCGTTCTTCGACTGGTCGCCGGTCAGCTCAATCGTGTAGCTCTTCTCGGTCACGTCGATGATGCGGCCACGGAAGATGTCGGCCATGCGCTTCATCTCCTCGCGCTCCTTGCCCACCGCGCGCACCTTCACCATCATGAGCTCGCGCTCGGTGTAGGCACCTTCGGTGAGATCCACCACCTTCACGACCTCAATGAGGCGGTTCAGGTGCTTGGTGATCTGTTCGATCACATCGTCGGAGCCCGTGGTCTGGATCGTCATGCGCGAGAGCGATGGATCCTCAGTGGGCGCCACGGTGAGCGATTCGATGTTGTAACCACGGGCAGAAAACAGGCCTACAACGCGCGACAGCGCACCGGGTTCGTTTTCCAGCAGAACGGCAATGATGTGTTTCATAGGTGCAGATTCCTCTTTTCGCTGCCCTCCCCCGTGCACGGTAATGCACGGGCTTGGCAGGCAATAGATTCGTCAAAAAGTGAATGCTATCTATTCGATAGCTGGTAGCGCTTGATGAACAAGCGCTGGAGGCCGATTTGGCTTAAAGGTCCTCCGACCCCAGCAGCATCTCGGTAATGCCCTTGCCGGCCTGGACCATCGGGAACACGTTCTCGGTGGGGTCGGTGCGGAAGTCCATGAACACGGTGCGGTCCTTGAGCTTGCGGGCTTCGCGCAGAGCGGGCTCTACGTCCTTGGGACTCTCGATCAACATGCCCACATGGCCGTACGCCTCTGCCAGCTTCACGAAGTTGGGCAGCGCGTCCATGTAGCTGTGGCTGTAGCGGCCGGAGTATTCGATCTCTTGCCACTGCCGCACCATGCCCAGGTAGCGGTTGTTCAGCGAGCAGATCTTGATCGGCGTGTTGTACTGCAGGCAGGTGGACAGCTCCTGGATGTTCATCTGCACCGAGCCTTCGCCAGTGATACAGAACACCTCGGACTGCGGCTTTGCCAGCTTGATGCCCATGGCGTACGGGATGCCCACGCCCATGGTGCCCAGGCCGCCAGAGTTGATCCAGCGGCGTGGCTCGTCAAAGCGGTAGTACTGCGCGGCCCACATCTGGTGCTGGCCCACGTCGGACGTGATGTAGGTGTCCGCGTCCTTGGTCATGTTCCACAGCGTTTCGACCACGTACTGGGGCTTGATGACGTCTGGGCTGCCCATGCTGTACTTGAGGCAGTCGCGCTTGCGCCAGCCTTCAATGGTGTCCCACCAGGCGGCCAGAGCACCCGAGTCAGGGCGCGTGCTGCTCTCGCGGATCATGGAGATCAGCTCGGTGAGCACGTCCTTGACGTCGCCGACGATTGGGATATCGACCTTCACGCGCTTGGAAATGCTCGACGGGTCAATATCAACGTGGATGATCTTGCGGTCGTTCTGCGCAAAGTGCTTGGGGTTGCCGATCACGCGGTCATCAAAACGCGCGCCCACAGCCAGCAGCACGTCGCAGTTCTGCATGGCGTTGTTGGCCTCGATGGTGCCGTGCATGCCCAGCATGCCCAGGAACTTGCGGTCCGATGCGGGGTATGCACCCAGGCCCATCAGCGTGTTGGTGACCGGGTAGCCCAGCATGTCCACCAGCGTGCGCAACTCATTGGTGGCATTGCCCAGCAGCACGCCACCGCCGGTGTAGATGTAGGGGCGCTTGGCCGCCAGCAGGAGTTGCAGCGCCTTGCGAATCTGACCACCATGGCCCTTGCGCACAGGGTTGTACGAGCGCATTTCTACGCTTTGTGGATAGCCACTGTACGGCACCTTCTTGAAGGAAACGTCCTTGGGCACATCCACCACCACGGGGCCGGGGCGGCCGGTGCGGGCAATGTGGAAGGCCTTCTTCATCGTCATGGCCAGATCGCGCGGGTCCTTGACGAGGAAATTGTGTTTGACGATGGGGCGGGTAATACCGACCGTGTCGCACTCCTGGAAGGCATCCAGCCCGATGGCGGGCGTGGGCACCTGTCCGGAAATGATCACCATCGGGATGCTGTCCATGTACGCCGTAGCGATACCGGTCACTGCGTTGGTGAGACCTGGACCGGATGTGACCAGCGCAACGCCCACTTCACCCGTGGCGCGGGCATAGCCGTCGGCAGCGTGCACGGCGGCCTGCTCATGGCGCACCAGCACGTGCTGGATGGTGTCTTGTTTGTAGAGCGCGTCGTAGATGTAGAGAACTGCACCGCCGGGATAGCCCCAGATGTACTGGACGTTCTCAGCCTGAAGCGACTTGATGAGGATCTCGGAACCCATGAGGTCCTGAGCACCGGAAGCGGGGGAGGTGTTGCCCTGCGAAGCAGCGGCCGCTGAAGAGATTTCAGCCTTGGAGATTTCCATGATCGATCAACCTTTGTGAATTTCTCTGACGAAAAACCTTGGGTGCTCCTAACACGCGCTCTTGTGAAGCCAGCTTGGAACTTGAGGCCAAGGACATGGGCGGGATGATTGCCGCGCCGGACCGTGACCCGTTTGCCTTTGAATTGCAGTGGCGATTATCGCACTGCAACACATGTAAAACTGCCATCCCCCGAAAAAAACCCCGGCGGATGCGATAATCAAAGGCTCCACGTGCCGGATAGCCACATTTTTGTGAACTCACCGGCACCGATCCCCTCCCGGGCTGACCCGTCTTGGCAACCGAACGAGAACTCTCCGACTTCCTCAAAAGTGTAGAAAAGCGCGCATTCAAGCGCTCGGTCTACCACGTTCGCAATGAGGAAGCGGCGCTCGACATCGTGCAGGACAGCATGCTCAAGCTGGCAGAGCACTATGGTGACAAGCCAGCGGCTGAGCTGCCCATGCTCTACCAGCGCATACTTTCCAACTGCACGCTGGACTGGTTTCGCCGCCAGAAAACCCGCAATGCACTGTTTTCGAGCATGAGCGACTTTGAAGGTCCCGGCGAAGATGGCATGGATTTTGATCTGCTTGAAGCGTATTCAGGACCAGAAAATGGGGAACGGGCAGAGAGCGCTGAGGATCTGACCCGGCGGGCGCAGATCTTTCACGGGATCGAAGCGGAGATTGCCGAGCTGCCCCCACGTCAACGGGAAGCGTTCCTGATGCGTTACTGGGAAGAAATGGATGTAGCAGAAACGGCAGCCGCCATGGGCTGCTCCGAAGGCAGCGTCAAAACGCACTGTTTTCGTGCCATACAAACCCTCAGCAAGGCACTGAAGGCCAAAGGAATCGAGCCATGAACACCGTACAGACCCCATCGACACAGGCAGAAGCTGCGGCAGAGCGCTTTGCACTGCGCGTCACGGCGCGCTTGTCCAGCGGCACCGATGAATTGCCTTACGACATTTCCGAACGGCTGCGCGCCTCGCGCATGCAAGCCCTTGCCAAGCGCAAGAAAGACACCGTGCCGGTGCGTCTGGCGGCACCCGTTGTGGTGCATGCGGGTGGCAGTGCCACGCTGGGCCGTGGCGGCAACGAGGGTGGCGGCTGGTGGAATGCACTGGTGTCTGCCGTTCCGCTGATGGCACTGGTGGTGGGGCTGGTGGTCATCAACATTGCCCAGGACGAAAGCAGCGCCAATGACCTGGCCGAAGTCGATGCAGCCCTTTTGACCGACGATTTGCCACCAGCAGCCTACGCTGACCCTGGCTTCGTACAATTCCTCAAAACTTCTGCCCCGTCGAACTGAGCCCCGCCCCCGACCGCGTACTGCATGCACCCAAGTTCACCCGACGCTTCCCCTGCCCTGCCAGCCTTCGTGCTGGCTTTGGCGCTCTTGGGCGTGCTCGCAGCGGTGGGTGGCCAGGTGCTGGTACAGATGCGCATGGCACCCGGCACCCTGCTGCCTGCGGGGGCTGAAGCTGCGGTGGCCAGCCCTAACAATGCCCGCACGTCCACCCGGCCTGGCACCATGGCAGTGCCACAGGTCGAGACCGGCCCGGGCTGGGAAACCCTGACCACGCCCCAGAAACTGGCGCTGTACCCACTGGCAGAGCGCTGGGCGCTCATCAGCGAAGCGCAAAAGCGCCGCTGGCTTGCGCTGGCCGCCAATTTTTCGGCGCTTCCTGAAGAAGAACAGGCCAAATTTCATGACCGCATGACGGACTGGGCCAGCCTGAGCGCACAGCAGCGCAACCAGGCCCGGCTGAACTATGCAGTCACCAACCGGCTTGCCCGCGACGACAAACGCGCCCAGTGGGAGGCCTACCAGGCGCTGTCCGACGAGGAAAAACGTGCGCTGGCTGCGCGTGCCGCCCCCAAGCCCAAGGGCGCCGCCACGGCCTTGCGCCCCGTGTCGCCCAAGAAGCTGGCCCAGGTTCCGGCGGCCACGCAGGCCAACCCCAGCCGCCCCAACGCACCGAAGATTCCGCCCGTGCTCGACCACAGCGCCCCCCGTGTGGCGGCACCGGTCACCCCCACGGCGCCCCCGGCGACCGGTGTGCCCACGCAAAATCCAGCCTCCAACGTGGTCGAGACGGCCCCCGTCTCGATTCCGGTGGCAGTACCGGCAGCACTCCCCCCTCTGGGCGCAGGTTCTGCAGAAACACCTGCGACAACAGCGCCCATGGTCACTCCCGACAACTCTGGCCTGTATCCTCAGTAGTCCCGTCGCTGGCCGACACTCTCCGCCTTGCTTTCGCCTTCTGGAATGACCGCCACCCCTCCCGCCCCAGCACCGCAGGCATCCCTCTCTGCAAAGACCTCTTCCGCCGCCCTCGGCCCCACGCCCAATTTGTGGCGCCGCATGGCCTGCTGGCTGTATGAGGGCATGCTAATGTTCGGGGTGGTCTTCATTGCAGGCTACCTGTTCGGCACCCTGAGCCAAACCCGCCACGCCCTGGACAATCGGCACGCCCTGCAGGCCTTTCTGTTTGTGGTGTTTGGCATTTACTTCACCTGGTTCTGGGCCAAAGGCCAGACCCTGGCTCAAAAGACCTGGCTCATCCGTGTGGTGGACACCGCCGGGCAACCCATCACCCAGGCGCGTGCGCTGCTGCGCTACCTGCTGAGCTGGGTGTGGTTCCTGCCGCCCTTGGCAGCCTATCTGTTGGGCGTCTCGGCCATTGAAGTGCTGGTGCTGCTGTTCGGCTGGGTTGCCATCTGGGCCATCCTGAGCCGCTTTCATCCAGAGCGGCAGTTCTGGCACGACGCCCTGGCAGGCACGCGCCTGGTGCACTTCGAGCTTCCGAAAAAGTAGCACCCGCGCGCGGGCTGCAACGCCCGCTGTCATGCGGCTGCGACACAATATCCCTATGCCCCTGTCCCCACCCGAGTCCTCCGCGCCCGCCAACCCCCAGAAGGCCCGCACGGGCTTGAACCGCATCTGGCACGCTGCGGGTTACTCCATCGAAGGCCTTCGCGCAGGCTGGAACGAAAAGGCATTCCGCCAGGAAGCCATTGCCGCCCTGGTGCTGCTGCCCGCGTCTCTCTGGCTGGGGCAAAGCTGGGTAGAAACCGCGCTGCTGGCAGGCTCGGTGGTGATCGTGATGATCGTGGAGCTGCTCAACACCGGCATCGAAACCGCCATCGACCGCATCGGCCCCGAGTGGCACGACCTTTCCAAACGCGCCAAGGACATGGGCAGCGCGGCCGTGCTGCTGGCCTTGCTGCTGTGCGCGGGCATCTGGGGTGCAGCGGTTTTTCAGAGGATTTTCCATGGCTGAACCGACTTTTTCCGTGTGTGTGTATTGCGGCTCGCGACCTGGCGAGAACTCGGCCTTTGCCGACGCAGCCAAAGCGGTGGGCCAATGGATTGGCGAGCACGGCGGCCAGCTGGTGTATGGCGGCGGCCGCAGCGGCCTCATGGGTACGGTGGCCGAGGCCACGCGGCTTGCGGGCGGGCGCGTGGTGGGCGTGATTCCCCAGGCCCTGGTCGATAAAGAGCTGGCCAACCGCCAATGCGACGAGTTGCACATCGTGCAGACCATGCACGAACGCAAGGCCATGATGGCCGAGCGCAGCGATGCCTTTTTGGCCCTGCCCGGCGGTATCGGCACCTTTGAAGAACTGTTTGAAGTGTGGACCTGGCGCCAGCTGGGCTACCACGACAAGCCCCTCGGCCTGCTCAATGTGGCCGGCTACTACGACGGCCTGCTGGGCTTCCTGCAGACCAGCGTGGCCAGCGGCTTCATGGGCGAATGGCAGATGGGCCTGCTGCACGCCTCTACCGATGCCGAGGCACTGCTGCGCACGCTGGTGCAAGACGCCGGCCCCGACCAAGCGCCCGTCCCGCTGCGCTCGGTGATCTAACGGCCTTCAAAAACTGGCGCAGCGCAAGGCCAGTGCCACCGTGGAACTGGCTTTGCCAGGCCACTGGTGGCGTCCCCCTCAGGGGGAAGGCGCGAAGCGACTCAGGGGGAGCTTATACAGCCGCGTCGTCCAGATCCCCAGTACGGATACGCACCACACGCTCCACGGCCGTCACAAAAATCTTGCCGTCGCCAATCTTGCCGGTGCGCGCCACATTCACGATGGCGTCCACACAGCGGTCCACGTCCTCGGTTTTCACGACAACCTCGACCTTGACCTTGGGCAGGAAGTCCACCACGTACTCGGCGCCACGGTACAGCTCGGTGTGGCCCTTCTGACGGCCAAAACCCTTCACCTCGGTCACGGTGAGACCGGTCACGCCACACTCGGCCAGGGCTTCGCGGACTTCTTCGAGCTTGAAGGGCTTGATGACGGCGGTGATCATTTTCATGGCGGGTCTCCTGGAGGATGTAAAAAAAGGGGTCTGAAAGCGCAGCGCCGAAACGTCACGCCCTGAATTTGCTGGTGATAGGGTAACGCCAGTCCTTGCCAAAGCTGCGGCGCGTGACGCGAATCCCTACCGGCGCCTGGCGGCGCTTGTACTCGTTGAGCTTGATGAGGCGCGTGACACGCTCCACATCGGCACGTTCAAAGCCGCTGGCGATGATGGACTCGATGGGCTCATCGTTCTCCATGTAGCGCGCCACGATGGCGTCCAGCACCTCGTAGGGCGGCAGGCTGTCCTGGTCTTTCTGGTCGGGCCGCAGCTCGGCGCTGGGCGGGCGTGTGATGATGCGCTCTGGAATCGGACTGGCGCCCGTGCCATACGGGTCGTTGGCGTTGCGCCAGCGGGCCAGGTCGAACACGCGGGTCTTGGCCACGTCCTTGATCACGGCGAAGCCCCCTGCCATGTCACCGTACAGCGTGCAGTAGCCCGTGGACATCTCGCTCTTGTTGCCCGTGGTGAGCACGATGGAGCCGAACTTGTTGGACAGCGCCATGAGCAGCGTGCCCCGGATGCGCGCTTGCAGGTTTTCTTCGGTCGTGTCTTCGGGCAGCCCTGCAAAGTCGCTGGCGAGCGCGGCCTTGAAGGCCTCGAACTGCGGCTTGATGGAGATCTCGTCGTAGCGCACGCCCAGGCGCTCGGCCATGTCGCGCGCGTCGATCCAGCTGATGTCGGCCGTGTAGGGCGAAGGCATCATCACCGTGCGCACCTTGTCGGCCCCCAGCGCATCCACGGCAATCGCCAGCACCAGGGCCGAATCGATGCCCCCCGACAGCCCGAGCAGCGCGCCCGGAAAGCCGTTCTTGCCCACATAGTCGCGCACGCCCAGCACCAGGGCATCCCACAGGTCAGCCTCCAGGCTTTTCTCTGGAGCTACGTCTGCTTCAATTTTGATAGCGGATTGCACTTGATGGACCTGCGCAAACACCAGTTTTTCTTCAAAACCTGGCCCCCGGCAGGCCACCAAGCCATCGGCGTTGAGCGCGAACGAGCGGCCTTCAAACACCACCTCATCCTGCCCGCCGACCAGGTGCGCGTACACCAGCGGCAAACCCGTCTCGGCCACACGCTCGCGCATGGTGGCTTCGCGCTCGGCGCTCTTGCCCAGGTGGAAAGGCGATGCATTGATCACCGCCAGCATTTGTGCCCCCGCTGCTGCGGCATCGCGTGCAGGGGTGGCAAACCACGCGTCTTCGCACACCAGCACCCCCACGCGCACGCCTTCCACCTCGAAGATGCAAGGCTTGTCGCCCGCCACAAAGTAGCGGCGCTCGTCAAACACTTGGTAGTTGGGCAGCTCGCGCTTGGCATAGGTCTGCTCGATCTGCCCATCGCGCAGCACGCTGGCGGCATTGAAGCAAGTGCTGAAGGCCGGAGCATCGGGCGCCACGGCCTGCGGGTGGCCCAGCACAATGGCCAGGCCTTTCAACCCCGCAGTCTCGCGGGCCACGGTTTTCACGGCATCATCACAGGCCGCAATGAAGGCGGGGCGCAGGAACAGGTCTTCGGCCGCATAGCCGCAAATCGCCAGCTCAGGCGTCAGCAGCAAGCGGGCGCCCTGGGCATACGCCTCGCGGGCCGCCGCAATGATCTTTTGGGCGTTGCCGGGCATGTCGCCCACAACAAAGTTGAGCTGCGCAGTGCAAATGGAGAGCGTCATGGAACTGGAATCGGCCCCTGCGGCCAGGTTGAACACCGCCCACACGGGCCCGCAGCTTGCAAAACAAAACCGGGGCGTGCATGGCTGAATCTGCCATTATCGCCCGCGTACTTGCCACTGCGCTGGACGTGGATGCTGCGGCCTGGAACACCCTGCTGGCCCAGCAAAGCCACCCCACGCCCTTCATGCGCCACGAGTACCTGGCCGCCCTGGAGACCAGCGACAGCGCCACCCCACGCACCGGCTGGGCGCCGCGCTTCATGACCCTGTGGGAGGGCGACACCCTGATCGCCGCCTGCCCGCTGTACCTCAAGAACCACTCCTACGGCGAGTACGTGTTCGACTGGGCCTGGGCCAGCGCCTACGAACAGCACGGCGTGCCCTACTACCCCAAGGCCGTGATCGCCGTGCCCTTCACCCCCGTGCCGGGCAGCCGCCTTTTGGCCCGTGACGATGCTGCACGCGCTCTGCTGGTGCAGGCGGTGTGCCAGTGGTGCGAGGACGAAAACGTGTCGTCCGTGCACATCCTGTTTGCCAGCGACGACGACGTGCTGACCAGTGCGCAGCAAGACCTGATGCTGCGGCACACCGTGCAATTTCATTGGAAGAATGTGGCCCCCACGCTCCCCGCTGCGCGTGGTTCGCTGCCCCCCGAGGGGGCCCTCACCGCCTTGGGGCGGCCCTGCGGCGGCGAGAACGTTGCCCCCACGCTCCCCGCTGCGTCTGATGCACCCTCCCCCAACAGCACCTTGCCCGGCGGCGGCTCGGGCCAACCCTTCAAAGACTTCGACCACTTCCTTGCCAGCCTCGCCCAGGACAAGCGCAAGAAGATCCGCCAGGAGCGCCGCCGCGTGGCAGATGCCGGGGTCAGCTTCCGCTGGTCGCGCGGCGCGGACATCAGCGCAGCCGACTGGGATTTTTTCTACCGCTGCTACGAACGCACCTACCTCGAACACGGCAACCCGCCCTACCTCACGCGGGACTTCTTCGCCCGCATGGCGGCCCACATGCCCGAGGCCTGGCTGCTGTTTGTGGCCGAGCGCGACGGCCAGCCAATTGCTAGCAGTTTGATAGCTATCAGCGCTTTACCATCCAGCGCTGGCAGCCAAAAAGACCAAAACATTGTGGCCTACGGCCGGTATTGGGGCGCGCTGGAGCGCGTGGACTGCCTGCACTTTGAAGCGTGCTACTACCAGCCGCTGCAATGGTGCATCGAGCACGGCGTGACCCGCTTTGAGGGCGGCGCCCAGGGCGAGCACAAGATGGCCCGCGCCCTGCTGCCCGTGCAGGCCACCAGCGCCCACTGGCTGGCGCACCCGGCTTTTGCCGACGCGGTGGAGCGGTTCCTGCAGCGCGAAGGCGCCGGGGTGGCCGAGTACCTGAGCGAACTGCACGAACGCAGCCCGTTCAAGACAGCCTGAGCGAGCGCACAGCCAGCCCGCCCCACGCCAGCTTGCACCAGCCTGACAACGCCACCAGCGCGTTGGATGCGCCCAACCTCGGGTTCTCCCGACCTCGGCACAGCTTTTGCAACGGCATACTGGCGGCCGCCCGCACCCGGGCTGCGCACCACGGCGGCCCATCCGCCCGCCCGTCAACCCACAGCACCCTCACCATGGCCGCTCCGCAGCATGTCCCATTTCTGACGGTGGAAGACGAAGACGACTGGGTCGTCTCATTCGCGCTCGGCCCACAGGGCGCCCACCGCCTCACCCTGGTACGCACCCCCCGGCTGGAATTCATGCTGCGGCCCGAGCAGCGCGGTGTGTCGGTGGGTGCCGAAGCGGGCCAGCGCCCCGCCCTGCTGGTCGCTGTGCAGTGGGGTCCCAAAAGCGTGGACGTGGTGTCCACCGCCAAGCGCTACAGCCTGGACATCAGCAAGGTGGACAACGCCACCCGCACGGCGGCACTGCGTGTGCTGGGCAAGATGAACTTTGACCAGCGGTTTCAGCTGGCAGGCAACTGACCAACGGCTGCAGACGGCCCGTCAAACGATCACAAATAGATAGCTGTCTGCGCTTTCCTGAAAAGCGCTGCGGGCCAATCTGATTCAACCATTCGGGCCAACCGAGTCGGCCAATGCGGTCCATTTACGCTCGCTCGCAGCGGACTCCACCACCTTTTCGATAAAGCGCACCCCCTCGGCACCATCTTCCACGCGCGGATAGTCGGCAGCCAAAGGGTCGGCCGCGCGGCCAGCGGCATGCGCGCGGATGTCGGTCGCCACACCCAGGTAGATGTTGGCAAAGGCTTCGATGAACGCCTCGGGGTGCCCCGCAGGGATGCGCCCGGCGCGCAGCGCCGCCGGGCTGAGCCAGGGTGAGCCGCGCGTGAGGATGCGGCGAGGGCCGTCCACGGGGGAGTGGATGAGCTGGTTGGGTTCTTCCTGCCGCCAGGTGATGGTGCCCAGCGTGCCGGACACCTGCAGGCGCAGGTCGTTCTCCAACCCCGCTGCCACTTGCGATGCCACGATGAAGCCGCGCGCGCCGCTGTCGTAGCGCAGCAGCAGCTGGGCGTCGTCGTCCAGCCTGCGCCCGGCGCCAAAGGTGGTGAGGTCGGCGCACACCCAGGCGGGGTGCTGTCCGGTGACGGTGGCGGCCAGGTTTTCGGCGTGTGATCCGATGTCGCCCAGCGTGCCTGCGCTGCCGCTGCGCGCCGGGTCCAGCCGCCAGTCGGCCTGCTTGTTGGCGCCGCCCTCTTCCACGGCTGTGGCCAGCCAGCCCTGGTTGTATTCGACGGTGATCTTGCGGAGCTGGCCCAGCACACCGCTGTGCACCAGGTGGCGCGCCTCACGCACCATCGGGTAGCCGGTGTAGTTGTACGTAACGCCAAACACGGTGCCCGCCTTCTTCACGGCGGCCACCAGCTCGTCGGCCTGCGCGCGGGTGTGCACCAGCGGCTTGTCGCACACCACATGGAAGCCCGCCTGCACAAACGCCAGCGCCACCGGGTGGTGCACATGGTTGGGGGTGACGATGCTCACCAGATCGATGCGCTCGTGCGCCGGGCGGCGCAGTTCGTCGGCCAGCAGGTCCTGCCAGCTGCCGTGGTTGCGGTCGTCCGCCAGGCCCAGTTCGGCGCCGGATGCGCGCGCCCGCTCGGGTGAGGACGAGAGCGCGCCCGCCACCAGTTCAAACTGGCCGTCGAGCGCCATGGCCTTGCGGTGCACCGCGCCGATGAAGGCGCCATGACCGCCGCCCACCATGGCGTAGCGGAGCTTTTGGGGACTGGACATACGAAACGCCTTTGCTCGCTGTGTGTTGTTGTTATCGGTTCTATTCAGGGGCTCGGCTAGGCCTGCTTGTCGCGTGCAAATACGGCGTCGAACGCGCCCGCCGCCGGCTTGAAATCCAGCCGTTTGCAGAACGCCGCGCTCTCCGTTGCGCCGTGCACGCGGTCCATGCGGCTGTCTTCCCACTCCACCGAGAGCGGGCCCTGGTAGCCGATGTCGTTGAGCGCCACGATGATGGATTCGAAATCGATCATCCCGCGCCCCACGCTGCGAAAGTCCCAGTTCCGCCGCGCATCGCCAAAGCTGGTGTGCCCGCCGAAGGTGCCCACCGTGCCGTCGCCCTTGCCCCACCACACGTCCTTCATGTGGGCGTTGTAGATGCGGTCGGCAAACTGGCGGATGAACTTCACGTAGTCCACGCCCTGGTAGGCCAGATGGCTCGGGTCGTAGTTGAAGCCAAAGCGCTTGTTGCCGCCCACGGCTGCAATCGCGCGCTCGGCCGAGGCGATGTCGAACGCGATTTCGGTGGGGTGCACCTCCAGCGCGAAATTGATGTCGTGCTGCTCGAACACATCGAGGATGGGGCCAAAGCGCTTCGCAAAATCGGCAAAGCCCTTGTCCCAGTATTCCTGCGTGGTGGGCGGAAAGGCATAGATCGAATGCCACACCGATGAGCCAGTGAAGCCCGTGACCGTCTTCACGCCAAACTTGGCGGCAGCGCGCGCTGTGTCCGACAGCTCGGCCGCTGCGCGCTGGCGCACCCCCTCGGGCTCGCCATCGCCCCACACATGGGGTGGCAGGATGGACTGGTGGCGCTCGTCGATCAGATCGCACACGGCCTGGCCCACCAGATGGTTGCCGATGGCAAAACATTGCAGGCCGTGCTGGGCCAGCAGTGCATGCTTGTCTTTGACGTACTGGGGCGACGCCAGCGCCTCCTGCACGTTGAAATGGTCGCCCCAGCACGCCAGCTCCAGGCCGTCGTAGCCCATGCTTTTGGCCAGGGGCGCAAGTTCTGCCAAAGGCAGGTCGGCCCACTGGCCGGTGAAGAGGGTGACGGGTCTTGGCATGGCGGCTCCAAGGGACGTTGGGTTGCAGGTTCGAAGCGGCTATAAGCTATATTTTCAATAGCTGCTAGCGCTTACTGGATAAGCTCTAGAGGCCAATTTGGCTTGATTTTTCACACATCTCAGATCGCCCCTCACACCCTCTCCCCTGGTGGGAGAGGGCCGGGGAGAGGGGGGAGTGAAACGGGCGCGGCGCGGGTGCAGCCCCTCTCCCCAACCCTCTCCCGCGAGGGGAGAGGGGGTCAACCCCCAGCGCCGCTGCGGGTGCACGGGCTGATGTCCTCATCTGAGGGATGTTCCTGATCAGGCAACTTGACTCACATTGACGCCATCAAAACGGCGAATCAGGAAAGTAAAAGTCCTTCGCCGTTTCCTTCGTGATCAGCACCGACGGAATGATGGTGTTGGCGGGCAGCTTCTCGCCCTTGATCCGCGCCTCGGCCGTGAGCTTGATCGAGTCGTAGATGAACTTGGGGCTGTACGACACGTTGGCCTGGATGAGCGGGTTGCTGCCGTCCATCAGCGTCTTGATCATGCCCTTGGCACCCGCGCCGCCAAACACCAGTTTGATGTCCTTGCGCTTGGCCTGCTCGATGGCCTTGAGCACGCCCACGGCCATGTCATCGTCGGCGGCCCATACGGCGTCGATCTGCGGGAAGCGGGTCAGGTAGTCCTGCATCACCTTGAAGGCGTCGTCGCGGTTCCAGTTGGCGTATTTGGCGTCCAGCAGCTTGATGCCGGGGTGGTTCTTCAGCACGCTGTTGAACGCGTCCATGCGCTCGTTGTCCAGCGTGGTCGCAATGCCGCGCATGGCCACCACATTGCCCTTGCCGCCCAGCGCCTTGGCGATGTACTCGGCCGGAATCTTGCCGAACGCCGTGTTGTCACCGGCCACGTACGCGTCCTGCGCGCTGGTGTCGGTCAGGCCCCGGTCCACCACCGTCACGTACACGCCCTTGGCCTTGACCTGGGCCACAGGCTTGGTCAGCGCCGCCGATTCGAACGGGAAGATGACCAATGCGTTGATCTTGTTCACCGTCACCAGGTCTTGCAGCTGGTTGGCCTGCTCCGGCGCGCCGCCTGCCGTCTTGACGATGACCTGCAGGCCGGGGTGGGCCTTCTCCAGGTCCTTCTTGGCTTGGTTGGCCCAGTACACGATGCCGCCGGTGAAGCCGTGCGTGGCCGATGGGATGGCCACGCCCACCACCGTCTTGTTGGCCTGCGCCATGGCAGGCGCGGCCAATGTGAAGGCGGCGGCGCCCACGGCCGAGAGGGCCAGGCGGCGGGTGAAAGAAAGTTGGCTGTTCATGCGTTGTCTCCTGTTGCTTTGGAATATGGCCATGGAAGCTGGCCGGCTGGGGAACACGAAAGTCAAACGACCTACCGAGAAAACCGAAGATCCATCACCGCTTGCCCCTTTGCATGAAGGCGACCGCGATGATCACAAAGCCCTGCACCGCCGCATTCAGGTACACGCTGATGATGCTGGTGAGGTTGAGGATGTTGCTGATGACCGAGAGCAGGATCGCACCCACCACCGTGCCGGTGATGCTGCCCGCCCCGCCCTTCAATACCGTGCCGCCCACGATGACGGCGGCAATCGCCTCCAGCTCCCACAGCAGGCCCGTGGTGGGCGATGCAGAGCCCAGGCGCGGCACATACAGCAGCGTGGCAATGCCCACGCACACGCCAAGCAGCATGTACGTCAGGATCTTGATCTTGTGCACATCCACCGCCGCGTACTGCGCCACCTGCTCGTTGGAGCCGATGGCCTGCACATAGCGGCCATAGGCCGTGCGGTTCAGGATGACGCCGCCGATGACAGCCACCAGCAAGAAGATCCACACGGGGATGGGCACACCCAGCAGGTTGGCGTAGTACACCGGGCTGTAGATGTCCGACAGATCGTTCTCCAGCGTGATGGCCCCGCCGTTCGAAAAATACGTGAGGTACGCACGGAAGATGCCCAGCGTGCCCAGCGTGACGATGAAAGGCTCGATGCGCCCCTTGGTGATGAGCAGGCCGTGCACCAGCCCAAACACCGCGCCCAGCACCACGGCCAATAGCATGCCCACCACCACGGCCGCCATGGGCGATCCCAGCACGGGCGCCATGGCGTTCATGAACAGGATGACCGAGCCCGCGATCAGCGCCGCCATCGACCCCACCGACAAATCGATGCCGCCCGAGATGATCACAAAGCACATGCCCACCGCGATGATGCCGATGAAGGCCGTGCGCGTGAGCACGTTCATCACGTTGTCGTAGGTGGCGAAGTTGCTGTTGAGCAGCGTGCCGGCAATGCACAGCAGCACCAGGCCGATGACAGGGCCCAGCCCGTGCAGCTTGCCCCACCAGGCCGTGGCGCCGCCGTGGCGACCCGCTGCGGTGGTGGCGTTTTCAGCGGGTACCTGTGGCATGGGCAATCAACTCCTCTTCGGTCAAATTAGGCTCTTGGAGCGTGGTCTGCAGCCGCCCGGCGCGCATCACCGCCACGCGGTGGCACAGGCCGATCAGCTCCATCAGTTCGGAAGAAATCACCACAACCGCCAGCCCCTGCTCCGCCAGGCGCTGCACCAGGTGATAAATCTCGCGCTTGGCGCCCACGTCCACGCCGCGCGTGGGCTCGTCCAGCACCACCACGCTGGGGCCGGGGTGCAGCACCTTGGCCAGCGCCAGCTTTTGCTGGTTGCCGCCCGACAGCGACGACGCGCGCACCTCCAGCGAGCCGGTGCGGATGCCGAACTCCTGCACCGCATCGCGCAGCGCGGCCTGCTCGGCCGCCGGGTCGAGCCAGGGCTTGGCGTACCGCTCCAGCGCCATCAGCGTCAGGTTGGGCCGCAGGCTGAAGTGCACGTGCAAGCCCTTGCCCTTGCGGTCTTCGCTCAGATACGTGAGGCCGTGGCGCGCCGCATCGCGCGGGCTTTTGAGCTGCACGGGTTTGCCAGCAATCTCCACCGTGCCAGCCGAGCGCGGGCGCAGGCCCAGCAGGCCTTCGAACAACTCCGTGCGGCCAGCGCCCACCAGCCCGGCAAAGCCCAGAATCTCGCCGCGCCGCACGTCAAAGCTCACGTCCTCGGCCCAGCCCGGCACCGAGAGGCCACGCACCTTGATGGCCGGCTCTCCACCCGCAGGCGCAGGCAGCTTGGGCGGGAACAAATCCGCCAGCTCGCGGCCCACCATCAGGTTGGCCATCTGCCGCCGCGTCACGCTGGCCGTGGCCTCGCGCGCCACCAGCAGGCCGTCGCGCATCACGATCACCTCGTCGGTGGTGCGCTCCACTTCGTCGAGCTTGTGCGATATGTAGATGATGGTCACGCCCGCCGCCTTCAGCTCGGCCATCAGCGCAAACAGGCGCTCCGTCTCGCCCGGGGTCAGCGTGGCGGTGGGCTCGTCCATGATGAGCAGACGCGCATTGCGGGCCAGCGCGCGGGCAATCTCCACCAGCTGCTTTTCGGCCACGATGAGCTTGCGCACCCGCGTGTCGGGGTCCAGCGGCAGGCCCACTTTGGCAAGCGCCTCGCGCGTTTTCTCGCGCATCGCCTTGTCGTCCAGGAAGGGGCCGCGCTTGATCTCATGGCCCAAGAAGATGTTCTGCGCAATCGTCAGGTCGTCCGCCAGGTTGAACTCCTGGTGGATCAGCACAATGCCCTGCGCTTCGGCCGCGCGCGATCCGCCGCCGGGGGCGCGCACCGCACCATCCACCACCACCTCGCCGGTGGTCGGGCTCTCGTACCCGGCCAGAATCTTCATCAGCGTGGACTTGCCCGCGCCGTTCTCGCCCAGCAGGCCGTATACGCGGCCCGGCTGCAGCGCAAAGCCCACCCCGTGCAGCACGCGCACCGGGCCAAACTCCTTGGTCACGTTGCGGAACTCGACGGCTACGCTCATCGCACAGCCCCCACACCAACGCCCGCAGCCGACCCCGACCCGGAGATCGAGCCCGCGCGCGACAGGCTCTCCTGCATCGCCAGCACGCCCGCGCCCACCACACCGGCATCGTCGGCCAGCGGCGCGTATTGAATCTCCAGGTGCCGCGTAGAAAGCGCCAGCGACCGGTGGTATACGCTCTGCCGCACCGACGCGAGGAACAGCGGCCCCATGTCCGTCACCCGCCCCGCAATGAACACATGCGACGGGTTGAAGAAGTTAACGATGGACGCCAGCATCTGCCCCACCAGGCTGCCCGCGCGCTGGATGATGGCGTTGGCCGCCACATCGCCCGTGCGGCTGGCCTGGGCCACGTCTTCAATCGTCAGCGTGCCCGTGCTTTGCAGCCGCTCGGCCAGCATCGCGCTTTCGCCGCGTTGCGCGGCCTCGACGGCCATGCGCGCCATGGCGGGCGCTGCGGCCATCGCCTCCACACAGCCCTGGTTGCCGCAGTGGCAGCGCGGGCCGTGCTGGTCCACACAAATGTGGCCCACATCGCCCGCCGATCCATTGGCGCCCCGGTACACCTGCCCGTGGCACACGATGCCGCAGCCAATGCCCGTGCCCACCTTGATGACCAAGAAGTTGGGCAAATTGCGCTGCAGCCGGTACATCTCGCCCAGCGCCATCAGGTTCACGTCGTTGTCCACAAACACCGGCGCGGCAAACGCCTCACGCAGGTAGTCGCGGATCGAAAAGCCGTCCCAGTCGGGCATCAGCGGCGGGTTGACGAGCTGCCCGCTTTCAAAATCCACCGGCCCCGGCACGCCCATGCCAATGGCAATCACCTGGTGTGCCGCCAGCCCACAGCGCGCCAGCAGCTCCCGCATCAGCCCCCGCACCCGCGCCAGGATCACGCCCGGCCCCTGGCGCACATCAATGGGCTCGCGGTGCCGCGCCAGCACCGTCATGTCGGGCCGCATGATGGCCACCTGCATGCTGGTCGCGCCCAGGTCGGCGCCAATCACCACGCCCAGGGTTTCGCTTAAACGGAGGGTTTCGGCCCGGCGGCCGCCAGAAGACTCTTGCAGGCCCACCTCGTCGAGCAGGCCCTCATCCAGCAGCGCAGCGACCATGGCGTTGGCCTTGCTCTTGGAATAGGCCAGGCGCTGCGCCAGCGCATTGCGCGACGCGCCGGCGGACCAGAAGATGGTCTGCAAGACGTCCAGGTCTTCGGTGCCGCAGTGACTCCAGCGGGTGGATGGCAAGGCTTGTCTCCTGTCATGTTTTTGTGCAGCACCTCATGGGGGATGGGTGCTTGACAGGGATGCTATGCGGTCTACTTCGGCCGGGCAAGACTGAACTTTGACCCAAATTCATCCAAACAAACCACATAGGTAGTTTGGTGACTTTTTAAGGATACTTTTTGAGCAAACTAATTGACTAGAGATTTGTCAAAAAAGCCCGCTACAGAAATAATTTTCACTCCTCTCATACATATTCTTTTATGACAAGCGACTCAAAAAAGACGTTTCTCCCCTGCTCCCGTTGTAATATCGCAACGATTCAGACAGTTCTTTGCGTAGCAGATTCTGATGTTGAATACATGGATGCAGACGGGCACAGTGGCATTGAGCCTGCAACTTACACACTATTTCGTTGCGACGGATGCACCAGAATATCAATATATATTCACTCTGCCTTCAACAATCCGCAATCTGAGTTTGGTGAACAAGCCTTCCCAAAAACTTTAAATGACATACGAGGGGCACCCACCACAGTTCAGCAAGCATATTTTCAGGCGAAATACATCAAAAACACTTCGCAAGTTGCCTATGCAATTCTTGCTAGACGAGTTCTTGATGCGATTGCTCAAGACAAATGTCCGGGCGAACGCAATCTTGCTCAAGCCCTGCAAACCCTTGCAATCAGAGGAGAAATCCCTTCATTTTTGGCGGATGCCATGAAACACATTCGTTTGTTTGGAAACGCAGCAGCCCATGATGCCGCATTCCCGATAAATGGAATACATGTTGAAATGATAGACAGTTTTTTAGAGATTTTGATAACTCACTTGTATGTAGCTCCAGCCGCTTTGCAAGAATTCAAACTATTCCTTGGAATTGCAAAAGAGAATGAATCAGATATTCAATAAAACCTCAGCCAATCACTATTAGATTGCATAGCATTGGCCTCAGTTTCTAAGTACCAACAGTCCGCCGCGACAACCCACTCATCAGCAGTGCACCCGTGCTTTTTTTATTAAGAGTAGCTAGCACTTGACCAGGTAGCGCTGGTGCCTGTTTTCATTCAGATTTCTATTGCAGCCCATCCCAGCTTGCAGCGCACCCGCGAAAGCAATGCGGGAAACACATCCTCAGCGCAGATCTCGCTCTGGCACGCACACCGCTTCACACCAGCGTCGGTAGTCCGCCCGCCGATCAGCCGTGGTGATCCGCTGCAGCACCGCATGGTGCGGCCCCAGGTACTCCACGCTGCCCTTGACCACCACATGCACAAGCAGCTCTTCGGAGCCCGTCGCCTCCCACCAATCCACATTGCCAGCAGGCTCGTGGATGTAGTCGCCCGGCCGCACCACGCGGCCGTCGTTCAGGCGGCGCTCGCCCGCCAGCGTCAGGGCGTGCACTTCGCCCGTGTGTCGGTGCAGGCCCAGCCGCGTGCCGGGCGACAGGCGCATCAGTTCCACCCAACCGGCATCGTCTGGCAAGAACTGAATGGGCAGGGACCACTTGCCTTCGCCTTCGGGTATCCAGTCCGTCAGGCCCGCGCGCTCCAGCGTCTGGGCCACGATCACTTCGGCAAGGTGGTTGTTTGTTGTCGTCATTGTCATGTCGGTGCTCCTGGGTAGTTGGTTGATGGATTGCTTGATTGCCTGCTTATTGCTCGGGGTGCTGGTGGCGGTATTCCTGCGTGCGGCCGCCAAAGCCGTATGCGGTGGCGCGAACGTCCTGCACGTAGACATAGCTTTCGGGGTGCAGCGCGCCCAGCAGGCCTTCGAAGGCTGCGAACGCTTCGGCGATGTAGCGCGCCTTTTCGGCCTTGGTGTTGGTCTCGTCCACCACCTTGACGTCGAAGTAAAAGCTCGACTGCTTCAGGTCGGCCAGCGACCGGCCGGCGACGTACCAGTCGGCGGGGTCGACAAAGGTGATGACCACGGCGGTCAGGTCGCGCCGCTTGCCGAGCACGCGGGTGGTCAGGTCCAGCAGGGTTTCTGCAATGCGGGCAGACAGCTCGGGTGTGCGTTGGGCAGACACTTTGACGTTGAGGATGGGCATGGAGGGCTCCTGTTGATTGCATTGGGTTGAACGAGCCTTCACTGTAGAAATTGCGCCCCGCCACGGAAACCGCCCGTGGTGATAATGGCTTTTGCTCCGCACGCAAAGGCGCGCTCGATGAAAAAAGAACCCCGCTCCTTCCTCCCCGATCCGGCCGACCTTCGGTGGCTGGTGCGGTCGCTCGACCTGCGCTCGTTTTCTGCGGCGGCGCGCGAGATGGATGTGGCGGTGTCGGTCGTCGCGCGCGGTGTGGACCGGCTGGAAGCCGGCTACGGCGTGCGCTTGCTGCGCCGGTCCACACACGGCCTATCGGCCACGCCCGAGGGCGCAGAGCTGGCGCAGGAAGCACGTGCCTTGCTGGCGCAGCTGGAGGACATTGGGGCATCGCTGTCGGACCAGCGCAGCCGCGTGGCGGGCACCTTGCGCCTGGCCTCCAGCCAGGAGATTTGCGAAGCGCTGGTGCTGCCCCACCTGGCGGACCTGCAGGCGCGCTACCCCGCGCTGCGGGTGGAGCTGCTGGCCGACGACCGCGTGGCCGACCTGGTGACGGAGGGCATCGATGTGGCGCTGCGCACCACCGTGGGCCACAGCGACCTGGTGGTGGCGCGCGAACTGGGCCGGTTCGAGCGGCGCCTGTACGCGGCCCCTGGATACTTGGAACAGCACGGCACGCCTGCCGACCCCAGCGAGCTGCAGCAGCACCACACCGTCACGCACACCGCGCAGGGGCCGGCTGTGACCTGGGTGTTTCGCAACGCACAAGGCAAGCCGCTGGAGGTGACCGTGCGCTCGCGCCTGGCCGCCAGCACTTCGGCCCTGGTGCACCACGCACTGGTAAGCGGCGCGGGCATCGGCATGCTGTCTAGCCCGCTTGCGGCGGCGGATGTGGCGCAAGGCCGGTTGGTGGAGGTGCTGGCACCTTTTGCGTCCCGCACGGTGCACACGCTGTACGCAGTGTCGTCACCGGGCCGGCGCAATGCGGCCAGGGTGAAGGCGGTGATTGATTTTCTGGTGAAGGCGTCGAAGGACCGGTGGGCGCTGGCGCCTGTGCGTTGAAGATTTTTTTATGCACCACCGGCTGGCTGGACGGGGGCCGCTAACCCCAGCTGCAAGACTGCCTGCGGGGGAGCAAGGTGCGGGCATGCGGGGTCAGTGAGTTGGCCCGCTTTCGTTGGTTGCTAGCAGGCCGATGCCACCCAACCCCTGAACGCAAACCCCATGTAAAACATCTGCACATCGCTGAACCCAGCCTCGCGCAGAATCGCTTCGTCTTCCTGCGGCGTCAGCACCGCCAGCTCCGTCCCAATCTTGTCCCGCGCCCTGGCCGCATGCTCCGGCGTCACGTCGGACGCCACCTGAAACGCGGCGTAGCGTGACAGCCATAGGTCGCGCTCCCCTGCCCCGCCCTCTCCCCCAAGGCCTGCACCATCCGCCACGCTCAGATGTGCCACCACCAGCGGCGCACCGGGCTTGAGCCGCCGCCGGATCTCGGCCGCCATGGGCACGCGCTCCTCGCGCGGCACAAAGTGAAAAGTCAGCAGGCACGTAGCGCCGTCGAACGGCCCGGCCGGTGCGCCCTGCACGTAGCCGTGGTGTAGCGCCACGCGGTCGCCTAGCACGCCCGCGCTCTGCAGCCGCTGGGCGGCCAAGTCCAGCATGGGCTGGCTGGGGTCCACGCCGTCGAACCGCCAGCCGGGGTGCGCCCGCGCCATGTCTTCCAGCTCCAGCCCGCCGCCTGCGCCCACCACCAGCACGCGGCCGTGAGCGGGCACGCGCTCGGCCAGCAGGATGCGGGACATGCGCAGCAAAGCGTCGTAGCCGGGCACGTTGAGGCGGGGGCCTTCGGCGTAGCGGGCGATGGCGGCGGGGTCGGTGAAGGGGGATGCGGTGGGATGGGTCATGGTGTGTGGTGCGCGCGGTGGGTACTGCGCTGTTGCGATGAGTTTGTCCAACGGGTTTGCCAGGTCAGCGCAGGGTTTCGGCAAGCTCAACCCGAATGGTTAGGGCGGGCAACGTCTGTCAGATATTAAGCCAAATTGGCCTCTAGCGCTTATTCATCAAGCGCTAGCAGCTATCAATTCAGTAGCTTTCTGTTCGTGCGCCAGCACTGTTTCTGGTTGCATGCTAGCATCACGCAACTTTAAATGTTGCATGAAACGAGATAGCCGACTTTCCAATGTTCTCCACGCGCTGCTGCACATGGCAGAGATGGAGGGGCCCGCCACGTCCGAGGCGATGGCGCAGGCCATGCAGACCAACCCGGTGGTGGTGCGCCGCCTGATGGCGGGGCTGCGGTATGCGGGCTTTGTCACCTCGGCCAAGGGGCATGGCGGCGGGTGGGTGCTGTCGTGCCCGCTCACCGACATCACGCTGCGCGACATCTACGAGGCGCTGGGCGCGCCCACGCTGCTGGCGGTGGGCAACCGCGTGGAGAGCCCCGGCTGCATCGTGGAGCAAGCGGTGAACCGCGCGCTGACCGATGCCTACCAGGCGGCCGAAGAGGCGTTGCTGGCACGGCTGGGCGAGGTAACGCTGGCGCAACTCTCGGCCGAGTTTCATGAACGCATGGTGGCCGGGTGCCACGGTCACAAGGAGATGGAACATGGCGACGGCGGCAATGACAACCACCCAGGCGTATGAGGTGATCGTGATAGGCGGCAGCTTTGCCGGCCTGTCGGCCGCCATGCAGCTGGCGCGTGCACGGCGGCGGGTGTGTGTGGTGGATGCAGGCCAGCCGCGCAACCGGTTTGCGGCCGCGTCGCACGGCTTCTTCGGGCAAGACGGCGAGCCGCCGCTGGCGATGATCGAGCAGGCGCGGCGCAAGCTGGCGGCCTACCCCACGGTGGTTTTTGTGCAGGGCACGGTGGTGTCGGCCACGGCGCAGCAACGCGCCGGGTCACCAGAGAACGGGTTTGAAGTGGTGCTGGACGATGGCGCAACCCTGGAGGCCCACAAGCTGGTTCTGGCGTTTGGCGTGCAAGACGGTTTGCCGGACATTGCAGGCCTGCGCGAGCGCTGGGGCGCATCGGTTTTGCACTGCCCGTATTGCCATGGCTATGAATTTGCAGGCCAGCGGCTGGGCGTGCTGTACCACTCGCCAGGCTCGGCCATGCACGCGCAGCTGATTGCCGACTGGGGGCCGACCACCCTCTTCCTGAACGGCGACACCACGCTGGAGAACGCCGAGCGCGAGCGGCTGCTGGCGCTGGGCATAACCATCGAGCCCGCGCCCATCGCCGCGCTGGAGGGCCTGGGCCAGGCGCTGCAGGCCGTGCGCCTGCAGGCCACCGGCAGCGGTGACGCGCGCGTGGTGCCGCTGGCTGCGCTGTATGTGGCCGCCACCACGCGCCCTGCCAGCCCGCTGGCCGAACAACTGGGCTGCGCGTTCGACGATGGGCCCATGGGCCCTTACCTCCGCACCGATGCGAACAAGATGACCACCGTGCCCGGCGTGTATGCCGCAGGCGACCTGACGCTGATGCGCCACAACGCCACGTTGGCCTCGGCCGAAGGCGTGCTAGCGGGCGTGGGGGCACACCAGGCGATGGTGTTTGGGCAATAAGAGCAGCTAACAAAACTCTTCTGGCGTTGTTGCCGCGTCTTGTAGTACTGCTCGTACTGCCTGCGACGCAGCGCCTAGCCAGAACCGCTTCGCTGATTTTTGTCAGCCGCTCCAAGTAGTGCAGCGCTGCCGCGGCACCAGGCCACAAAGTAGCAAGATCGGCTAAGTACCGGCGCGCAAGCTGCGGCAAACTCTGCGGCCATGAGCCTGGACCAGAGCGCCGATCAGCACTACCGCGACCGCGTGGCCCGCGTGGTCGCCCACATCGTGGCGCACCCGCTGGCAGCGCATCGGCTGGAGGACCTGGCCGCCATTGCCCATTTTTCCCCATTTCACTTCCACCGCGTCTACAGCAGCATTGCGGGCGAAACCGTGGCCGCCACGGTGCGCCGCGTGCGCCTGGCCTTGGCCACGCGGATGCTGGAGCAAGGCGGGCAGAGCATCACGCAGGTGGCGCTGGAGGTGGGCTACGACAGCCCGCAGGCCTTCACCCGCGCGTTCAGCCAGTTCACCGGGCAATCGCCACGGGCGTTCCAGCGGGACATGCACCGCCTCATCCTTGATTCAGGCGCCGCAAACGCGCACGCAAACGCGCATGCAAAGGCCGAGCAAACGCTGGCCGTGCAGATCGTCGAGCGCCCGGCACAGCGCCTGCATGCGCTGCGCCACCAGGGGCCGCCATCCACCATCCCCCACACGCAGCGGCGGCTGTACCTGCAGTGCGGGCAGCGCGCTGTCCACCGGCTGGGCGCATCGTGCGGAGACCCGCAGGACGTGGAGGGCGGCAGCTTTCGCTACTACGCGGCCGTGGTGCTGCCAGAGCCTCTCTCAGTGGCAGATGGCGGACTGGAACGGCTGGACATCCCCGCAGGGCTGTACGCACGCCACACGCTGACCGGCCCCTATACGCGCATCAACGCGGCACTGGCGGCCATCCACACACGCTGGATCCCGGCCAGCGGCTACGAGCCGGACGACCGCCCCACGCTGGAGCACTACCTCAACTCGCCCCGCAACGCCGCGCAGGCGGACCTGCGCACCGACCTGCTGATTCCCATCCGCCCCACCACACCCCTATGACCCGTTTTCGCTGGCTCTTTCGTTCCCTTTTGCCCGCAGCGCTGTGCTGCGCCGCCACCCTGGCCCACGCTGCAGGCTTTGCCTTTATCGAGGTGCCTGCAGACAAGGACGGGCCCGCGCTGCGCGGCGCCGTGTGGTCGCCCTGCAGCACGCCGCCGGGCCGCATTGACCTGGCGCCGCTGGTGCTGCAAGGCACGCGTGACTGCCCCGTAGCTGGCCAGGGCCTGCCGCTGGTGGTGGTGTCGCACGGCGCGGGCGGATCGGCCCTGGGGCACCACGACACGGCGGCCACGCTGGCCGACGCAGGTTATGTGGTGGCCGCCATCAGCCACCCGGGTGACAACTTTCAGGATCTGAGCCGCCAGGGCTACCTGTCGGCCTTTGCCACGCGGCCGGTGGACATGAAGCGGCTGACGGATTACATGCTCGGCGCATGGCCCCAGCGCGCGCAGCTGGACGCGGGCAAGGTCGGTTTCTTTGGCTTTTCACGCGGCGGCTACACGGGCCTGGTGGCCATCGGCGCCGTGCCGGACTGGACGTCACGGCAAGACCTGTGCTCGCCGCTATCCACCCGGCCCTTGTGCGGCGAGATCCGGCGCAAAGAAATCCCCGCCACTCCTGCGCCGGACCCGCGCATTCGGGCTGCAGTCATCGTCGACCCCTTGAGCGTCTTCGATGCCAAGGGCCTGGGGCACGTCAGAACCCCCATCCAGCTGTGGGCCTCGGCCCTGGGTGGTGATGGCGTCACGCTGCAAAGCGTGGAGACGGTGCGCCAGGGTCTGCCCAGCGCGCCCGACTGGCAGCTGGCGGCCAACGCCGGGCACTTCGCCTTTCTGGCGCCTTGTTCGTCTGCGTTGGCCGACATGGCACCGGAGATTTGCCGTGATGCACCGGGGTTTGACCGGGTGGCTTTTCACCAGGTTTTCAATGCCCAGGTGCTGGCGTTCTTTCAGCAGCACATCGCGGCAGCCAAAGCGCCCTGAGGGCGGCTGGAATTCGTCGCACCCACACGGCCGTGGGTTGACGCAGCCAGCGCCAGCCACCTACACTGCCAACCTCGCATCTGGTCCTTGGGATCGGAGCGAACCGCAAAGCCCTCCACCACCGTTGAGGGTTCTTTTTCGTCCGCCCTTATGGAAAGCTCTCCCTGCTTGCAGAGAGGGCTTTTTGCATTTCTGGAGCCCTTTTCTCATGCACACCGCTTCAACCCACACCGCCCCCCGCATTCACCTGGTCATCGGCCCGGTGGGAGCGGGCAAGTCCACCTTTGTGCGCCACCTGGTGCAGCAGCACCGCGCCGTGCCGCTGAACCTGGACGACTGGATGGCCACGCTGTTCTCGCCTGACCGGCCCGACACGGCTGACATGGCCGATGTGATGGCCTGGTATGTGCCGCGCACGCTGCGCTGCCTGGCGCAAATCTGGAAGACCGCCGAAGCCGTACTGAACGCGGGCAGCGATGTGGTGCTGGAGGTAGGCCTGATCCAGACCCACCAGCGCGACGCCTTTTATGCGCGCATGGGGCCGTGGGCCGACGCCATGGTGGTGTATGTGCTCGATGCTCAACGCGACGTGCGCCGCGAGCGCGTGTTGCGGCGCAATGCCGAACAGGGAGCGACGTTTTCGATGGTGGTGCCGCCGCACATCTTTGAGCTGGCCAGTGACCTGTGGCAACCGCCCGGCGATGTGGAGTGCGCGGAACGCACCGTGGTGTTTGTGCCGTTGGCGGAGCGGTAGGCCGTGGTTGCAGCTGTGCTTGCACGCAGGCCCTTCCGCGGCGATGGAAGGGCCCCGGGGCCAGACCACCTCGACTACATGAACTGCGCGCGCAGCCCCACCATGAGGCGCCTGCCCGCGGCGGGCTCGAAGTAGCGGCCGTTGGCGTCGTTCACGATGAGGGTGGCTGCGTGGTGGCGGTTGAACACGTTGTCGAGCCGGGCCCAGAGCTGCCAGCGCGTCGTGCCTGCACCTGCACCTGGACCTGCTTGTTGGCCGCCCCAACCGTAGGCCGCGTGCAGGCCCAGCACGGCAAAACCGGCGGCCCGCTCGCTGTTGACATCGTTGGCAAACACCGGCCCCGACACGTTCGCCGAGCCCCCCAGTTGCCAGCGCGCGGTGGGCGCGTAGTCGATGGCAAGCTGCGCAGCGTGCCGTGCCGTGCCCGGCAACTGGTTGCCCGCAGCGACGTTGGCGCCCCCTGCCCCGGCGTAGGCGCTGCCAAAGTGGGCATCCAGGTAGGTGTAGCTGGCGCGCGGGGCCCAGGCGCCCCACTTGGCACGCCAACCCACTTCGAGCCCCCGGCGCCGCACGTTGTCCACGTTCTGGAACACCGAGCGGCCGTTGACCGTGGCCACGGGCACGATCTCGCCCTGGCTGCGGGTGTCGAACCATGCCAGCTCCAGCTGCTGGTGGGTGCCTTGCCACTTGGCGCCCACCTCCCACTGGCGGCTGCGGGCGGCAGCCAGTCCGAAATTGGGGCCGGTGTTGCCGGTGCTGTAGGCCATCTCGGCCAGCGTGGGGGTTTCAAAGCCCTGGCCTGCGTTGGCGTACAGGTTGAGCTGGTCGGTGGCAGCCCACACCAGACCCAACGCGGGGCTGGTGTGGCGCCAGTTGCGCGCGCCACTGTCGTCGGGGTTGGCGGGGGTGATGTAGCGGTCATCCACCTGCACGCGCACCTGGCTGGCGCGCAGCCCGGCGATGGCGCGCCAGCGCTGCGAGAGCCAGGTGTCTACCTGGGCATACACATCGGTGTTGGCGGCGCTGTCTTGCTCGTCGCGCCGCAGCGCACCGCTGGTGCCCGCGTTGTTCACAAACCCCTGGCGGTGTTCAGACAGGCGATTCGCCTCCGCCCCGACCGTCCACGTCAGCGGCAGGCCCGAGGGCAGGCGCACGGCCCGCGTCCAGGTGGCGGCCGCGCCCTGGTAGCTGCGGTCCAGGTCCACCACCCCGCCTGCGCTGTTGGCCGCCGCGCCGCTGAAAGACAGGTATTGCGTGAGCTGCCGCCCACCGCCATAGGCGCGCAGCCGCACGCTGTCGGTGTCGCTGAGCTGGCGCTCCAGCACCAGGCCCAGCTGGTTCTGGCCCACCGACTTGCGGGTGTTGAAGGTGGTGGCCAGGGCGCTGGCCTGGCGCGGGTCGCCATCGAACTGCGCGCGTGTGAGGCCCAGCGGGTCTTGCGCCATGGGCTGGTCGTACAGGTTGACCAGGGCTGTGATGCGTGTGCGGCTGTCGGGCTGGGCCTGCAGCTTGGCGTTGAGGTGCGTGCGCCGCGCGGCGCTGTGGCCGCGCCAGCCCTCGGTTTCGAAGTGCGACACCCCCAGCAGCCCGCCCAGGCGCTGGTCGCCAAAGTCCAGGGATGCGTCCACCAGCCGCTGGCCGAACGAGCCCAACGCCACCCCCGCCTGGGCGCCACCGCCGGGCCGGGGATCGCGGGTGGTGACCTGCACCACGCCCCCTGCCGCGTTGCCATACAGCTGCGCGAGCGGGCCGCGCAGCACTTCAATCTGGCTGGCCGAAGGCAGGTGCGCGGTGGCCGCCTGGCCCTGGCCGTCGGGCATGGTGGCGGGGATGCCGTCCACCAGAATCCGCACACCCCGCACACCAAAGGTGGCGCGGGAGCCAAAGCCACGCACGGCGATCTGCAGATCCTGCGCGTAGTTGCCCCGGTCTGTGGCCACCACGCCAGCCTGCCCGGCCAGCAGCTCTGACAGGTTCACCAATGGCGTAGGGGCCGTGAAGGCATCCACGGCCACGCTGCTGTGGCTGGCTGCACTGTCAAACTGGCGCTGCGCCTGCGCGCTGCCGGTGACCTGCTGGGTTTCAAGTGTGGGGGGCGTGGTGGTCAGTGACTGGGCGGGATCGGCAGGGCTATCTTGCGCATGGGCATGGGCGTGCGCCACCACGCACGCGCAACTGGCCAGGATGCGGGCAACCCGGTTAACTTGGGCGGCGTGGGGCCAATGGGTGGCTGCAAAAGACATGGGTGCCGATTCCTGGTTGGGGAATTTCTGAACGGGGCTCTACGGAGCGTCGCGTGGCGGGCACAGGGGCCAAGCCCCGCAAGCCGCAGGATAGTCTGCTGTGGCCCCGTGGCGGTCATGCGAACCACCGCAACGAAGGGCCGAGCACCTACGCAGACGTCATTCGGACCGCACCACGCGCCAGACCACGTTGCCCACGTCGTCGGCCACCAGCAACGCTCCCTTGCCGTCCAGCGCCACGCCCACGGGGCGGCCGTAGGCATCGCCGTCCTTGCTCAAGAAGCCCGTCAGAAACGGCTGGGGAGGCCCCGAGGGGCGCCCGTCGGCAAAGGGAACGAACACCACGTTGTAGCCCGTCAGCTCCTTGCGGTTCCACGAGCCGTGCTGGCCGATGAACGCGCCGCTGGCGTAGGCGCCGGGCATGCGGGCGTCGGAGAACGCTAGGCCCAGCGGCGCAACGTGTGAGCCCAGGCCAAAGTCGGGGGCGATGGCCTTGGCCACCATGTCGGGGTTGGGCGGGTTGACACGGGTGTCGACATGCTGGCCCCAGTAGCTCCACGGCCAGCCGTAAAAGGCGCCGTCCTTCACCGAGGTGAGGTAGTCGGGCACCAGCTCGTTGCCCAGCTCGTCGCGTTCGTTCACCACCGTCCAGAGCAGCTTGCTCTGCGGCTCCCAGCCCAGGCCGTTGGGGTTGCGCAGGCCGGTGGCAAACAGCCGCTTGCTGCCAGTCTCCACGTCCACCTCCCAGATGGCGGCGCGGCCCTCTTCCGCCGCCATGCCGTTGTCGCCCGCATTGCTGTTGGAGCCCACGGTGGCGTACAGCTTGCGGCCATCGGGGCTGGCGATGATGTTCTTGGTCCAGTGGTGGTTGGCCCCGGCAGGCAGATCGGTGACCCTGACGGGTGCCGTGTTGACCGAGGTCTGCCCGGTTTCGTAAGGCACCTTCACCACACCGTCGGCCGTGGCAATGAAGAGCTGGGTTCCCACCAACGCCATGCCAAAGGGCGAGAGCAGGTTTTGCAGAAAGGCACTGCGCACGTCAGCCACGCCGTCACCGTCCGTATCGCGCAGCAGCGTGATGCGGTTGGCGCTGGGCGTGCCGGCGCCAGCGCGTTTCATCACCAGGCCCATGGCCAGGCCACGCAGGCCGTCGGAGTGCACGTTTTTGGCGCCCTCCGCAGGCGGCGGCTTGTTGCTTTCAGCGACCAGCACGTCGCCATTGGGCAGGGTGTAGACCCAGCGGGGATGGTCCAGCCCACGCGCCAGCGCCGTGACCCTGAACCCCGCAGGGGCCTGCGGCTGGGTGCCCTGCGGCCAACCCTGTGCAGGTGCGATGTTGAAGGTGGGCACCAGGCCACTCTTTTCCGGTGCGGGCAATTGCGGGTTCGGACCCAGGCCGGGGCCAGGGGTGGCCGGCTGGGCCAGGGCCAGAGCCACGGACCCAGCCAGGGCCAACGCCAGCGGCCCCTGGGTGAAACGGTGGGAGCAGAGGTGCGTTTTCATCAACGCAGTATGGGCGGCCCGATTTGCGGGCAGCTGTAGGCCAGTGCCGTCAGTTCCGCATGTGATGGCGGCGTGTGACGGCGGCGTGCGCACCGTGCACCCACATAGAGGCAGCGGGCACACACAATGCCGCGCCGATTTTTGTCTTTGTAGCCTTGGATGCCCTCCTGCGCCGCGCCAAGGGCATGGTGGCCAACTGGCCCAGCGCCTGTGGAAGGTTGTCGGTGCTGCCGCCGGACCCTGTGCTCGCTTGAACGGGCTGGCGGGAGGTGCGTTTTGACCTCGGGCCGGACTTGGGTTCGGATCATCGGTCGGTGGTGGTGCAACTGACGGAATCGCTGTAGTGCACACCACCCGAATACTACTGATTTGATAGCTTGAAGCGCTTATCCATCAAGCGCTGGATACCTTTTTCGGCATAATTTCTGCGGAGGCGTTCCTCTACGGCCTGCGAGCACAACGGGCCGTTCACGCTGAGCCTGCCCAATCACCTGGTGGGCCATTGACAAGCGCAGCCCGAACGGATTTGCGCCATCTACCCCCATCCAGCACGACGTTCCCGGCGGGGGTAAGTTGTGGTGCCGTCAACAGCCGTTCGCGTGCACGGCAGTGCCTGGGTTGAGCTTCTGGCACGCTTTGACCTGGTTGGATTTGACCCGGTTATCCACCCAAATAGTGATGTGCGGATCCGTGGCCTGATGGCAGCCTTTTTCGACCTCGACCACACCACACGAGTCCAGAATCTGGCTGGCCAGGGGTGCGCTGGAACGGCGGTCCTTCGCATTGTTGAGGAACGCCTCAATCTGAGTCTGGGTGTAGGGCTGCCCGGTGGCGCCGTTGTTCACATCGTTGTTGTTGGGTTGATTCCACTGAGGCTGGAATACATAGGTCGGCCTCGCAAAGGCTGTGCCGCACAGCAGCAACACGCAGACCGCAGTCATGAATTTTTTCATTGCCAAGTTCCCCTTCATGCCTACTCTGTGACGATTTTCGGCGCCCTCGGCTTCATCACGTGTTGATGAAGTGAGCCCATGGTGGCGCCACCAAAGCGGTTTGGCGATTACAGGAAATTACAGCGAAATTCTTCACAAGCAATGGGCGCATTTCACACATTGAGCGGGGGGCGGGCCTGATCAGCGGCTTGCGGTGGTGGGGCCCGGAGTACCCACCCCCATCGAACGGGGCCGCCGAATCGTCCACAGCGCCACAGCCATCAGCCCCACGCCGCCCAGTTGGATGGGGCTGAGCGTGCGGCCATACACCACCCAGTCCACCAACACCGCCGTGAGCGGGTACACAAACTGCAGCACCGCAATGCGCCCCAACCCCAGGCGCGACATGCCGGCAAACAGCACCACATACGCCAGGCCGGTGTGCAGCACGCCCAGGCCCAGCAGCCAGCCCCACGCGGCGCCCTGCTGCGGCCAGCCCAGCACAAAGGGCGCCCACACCAGCGCCACCGCGCCCACCAGGCATTGCCACAGCGCCATGGCAAAGGGACTGATGGTTTTCTGCGTGTTGGCGAGCAGCGTCACGCCCGCATAGCAGAGCGAACCGCCCAGGCACATCAGCACGCCAGCCACATAGCTGCCGCCGCCGGTGCTGCTGGCCGCTGCTACACCTGCGGTGCCGTCGAGCAAGCCCGTGGTCAGCACCAGCCCGCCCAGCGCGGCCAGTGTGGCCAGCCACTGCGTGGGCGACACGGCCTCGCGCAAGAACAACGCGCCAAACACGATGACCCAGATGGGCTGGATGTGAAAGATCACGGTGGCCACGGCAATCGATGTGCGTGGGATGGCTGCAAAAAACAGCGCCCAGTTGAGCACCATGAGCACGCCCGTAGCGCAGGCCACCCAGCAGGCACGGCCGTGCAGAAAAAGTTGCTGTCCCCGCCCCGTGGCCAGGCACCAGGCCAGCAGCGCCAGTGCACCGAATACGCAGCGGAACCACACGGTGACCAGCGGGTGCTGGCCCGCCTCTTCCACAAACACGCCGATGGTGCCCAGCAGCACGCCACCGGCGACGAGCAGCCACTGGCCGTCGCGCTCGCGGGTGATGGCATTGGCATTGACGGGCAGCGGTGTGGTGGCCAAGGAAGGCGATGCGACGGTGCTGGCTTTGGAGTGGTTCATGCCGCCGATGCTCACGCTTTACAGGCATCCTGTAAAACGGATAAATCGAACAGCTACCATTCGATAAACGAATTTACCAACCCACCGATAGCCCCACCACTGTCGTCACTGGTCCGACCGATAAAGGCCCCCATGAACTACCCAGACTTTCAGATCGACTGGCTGCGTGCCTTTGTGGCCGTGGTGGATGCAGGCTCGCTCTCGGGCGCGGCGCCGCTGGTGCACCGCTCACAGTCGGCCGTGAGCATGCAGATCAAGAAGCTGGAGGCCGCGCTGGGCCGCCCGGTGCTGCTGCGCGGGCCGCGCCACCTGGAGGTGACGCCAGCGGGCGCCGAACTGCTGTCGTATGCGCGCCGCGTGCTCGATTTGCAGGCTGAGGCACATGCCGCATTGTTTGGCCCCAAGCTGGCGGGCCGGGTGCGGCTAGGGGTGCCCGACGACTATGCGTCGGCCTACCTCACGCCAGTGCTGCGCAGCTTTTCGCACCGCTACCAGGGGGTGGAGATTGAGCTGACGTGCGAGCAGTCCACGTCGCTGATCCCACGTGTGGTGAAGGGCGAGCTGGACCTGGCGCTGGTCTCGCAAGACAAGCCGCAACGCGGGCGCTTCTTGTTCGACGAGCCGCTGGTGTGGGTGGGGGCCGCCCAGTTCGAGGCCTGGCGGCGCGACCCGCTGCCGATTGCGGTGTATGAATCGGCCAGCATGGCCCGGCAGGCCACCCTGGCCGCGCTGGGCACGCGGCGGCGGACCTACCGCATCGTGTACCACAGCTCCAGCCTGGCGGGCCAGCTGGCTGCTGTGGAGAGCGGTTTGGCGGTGGCGGTGCTCACGCGGTGCAGCGCCCCGGCCCATTTGCAAATCCTGCAGAACCTGCCGGCGGAGTTTGACCTGCCGCCGCTGGCTTCGATGAACGTGGCGGTGCTGCGCAGCAAGGTGTCGCTGCGCTCACCGGCTGTGGATGCGATGTATGAGCAGATGGTGCGGACCTTGGGCCGACGGGGCGAACTCCTGCCCAAGGCCTGAGAACCTGTTCAAAATCTTTTCGGGGATCGCATTGGAGTCCAATCGGGAGGAGTGGATGCTTCGGATGCGCCGCATGGGCTCGTGCCCATGCAAGCAGCCGGGGCTTCCAATCGCCCGATTTCACTCCAACCCTTCGGGCAAGGTCCTTGCCGGGCGGTCTGCGGCGTTGCTGCGCTTGTGGATAGCCGAGCTATCCACTGCGCACCGCGCCTTGCATCCCATCCCGGCAAGGACCTTGTGCGACCGCGAAAAGATCTTGAACAGGTTCTGAGCCCTCCATGGGTTCAGGGCCTCAGGCCGCCAGGATGTGCTCTACCAGTTTCTCGCGCGGCCCCAGCAGCGCATCGCCTCCGATCAACCGCAGCGCACCGCCCTGCCCCGCCACCACCAATTGCGGCACGCCCCGGGCACCCACGGCACGCAGCGTGGCCTGGGCGCGGGCTACGCGCTCGGCCACCACGCTGTGCAGTGCGGCGTCGGGTGCCAGCGTCAATGCGGCGGCATCGGCCAGGCCTAAAGCCCGCAACAGGTCTGCCAGCACCTCCGGTTCTGCGGTGTCGCGGCCTTCCACATAGCGTGCGTGCTGCAGCGCGTGCAAGGCTTCCAGTTCATGCGCAGGCGCGGTCTGCGCCACGGCAGTCAGCGCGAGGGTGGCAGGGCCTGAATCAAAGCGACCGGACGCAGCACCCAGAATTTGATCGCGGTAGGCCTGCGTGAAGGGCTGGCCTGTGAGCTGCTGGATGCGCTGGTCGTTGGACCAGGCATAGGCGGCAAACTGCGCGTCCATGGGCCGCGCGCCTGCGCCCGCAAACAGGCCGGAGGGGGCCAGCACCACCTCGACACCCTTCTGCGCTTGCAGGAACTTGAGCGCGGGCGCGGCGGCATAGCACCAGCCGCACAAGGGGTCAAACAAGTAGGTCACGGTGACGTTGGGCATGGGTCAGGTTCTTTCTTGAGGGTCTGATGTTTCGGACGCAATCAGTGCGGCTTCAAAAGCCGCAATCTCTTCGGCCAGCGTGCCCCGGCTGCGGAAATGGCGGGCGGCGCGGTCGTACCAGTTTTCGGCGTCTTCCAGGTCGCCCTCTTGCAGGTGCAGGATGCCGTGCAGCCACGCGCCGAGCATGGAGCCGTCGTGTTGCACCAGATCGTGCGCCGCATTCCAGCGCCCGGCGTGCAGGTGCTGCAGGACTTGCTGGAGCGGGTGCGTAGTCACGATCTGGTTCCTTTCAACAACTTGCTTTGACAGCTTTCAGCACGTCATCTCACCACTTCATCTCGCCCTTGTTGACCTTGGCGCCTATGTCCAGCGACAGGCCCATGGGCGCTGCGGGGTACGCCTTCTTCATCGCTTCGATGAGTTCGGCGCTGGTCTTGGTGGCGGCGACGTTTTTCTCAAACGCTTGCAGGTAGCCCTTGGTGTAGCTGATGTTGGCGGCATCCAGCGCGCCACCTGCGGGCATGTGGCCGGGCACCACCACGGTGGGCTGCAGGGCGGCCATTTCGTCGAGCTGGGCCACCCAGGCGCTGCGCTCGGCCACGGTTTGGGTGTCGGCCGTCCACACATGGGTGTTGGTGCCAAACACGCCGATGGTGCCCACCACGGCCTTGATGGACGGAATCCACGCATACGGGCGGTGCGCCAGCAGGCCGGTGGTGCCGCGGATCTCGACCGTCTGGCCGTCCACGCTCAGCGTGTTGCCAGCAATCGCCTTGGGCAGCACGGGCGTGCGCGGTGCGTTGGCGCCCATCTTGGGGCCCCAGAAGGCGAGCTTGCCAGCCAGCTTGGCGTTGATCTTCTCCAGCACGGCGGGCGTGGTCACCACGTCGGCCTTGGGGAAGATTTCTTTCAGCGTCTCCACGCCAAAGTAGTAGTCAGGGTCGGCCTGGCTCACGTAGATGGTCTTGAGCTCTTTGCCCGTGTCGAGCACGTTGGCGGCAATGCGCAGCGCATCGGCACGGGTAAAGCCGGCGTCGATGACCATGGCTTCTTTGTCGCCATAGACCAGCGTGGAGTTGACGTTGAAGCTGTTGCCGTCGGCGTTGTAGACCTTGACCTGCAGCGGCTGGGCGGCCTGGGCGCCGGTGAAGGCAACGGCGAGGGTGGCGGCGATGAGGGTGGTGCGGAACATGGTGGTTTCTCCGGTGTGTTGAGCGGTGGTGCAGAGGACGGAATGAAGTTTATTTGCGCCAATCGATCCAATAAACCCGATAATTCGCGCATATTTGTTTCACAAATCGATCAAATAACCCCTATGGACCGCCTGACCGCCATGCATGTGTTTGCCGAAGTCGCTACCAGCGGCAGCTTCAGCGCCACGGCCGACAAACTGGAGATGTCGCGGGCCATGGTCACGCGCTACGTGGGCGAGATGGAGCAGTGGCTGCAGGCGCGGCTGCTGCAGCGCACCACCCGCAGCGTGACGCTGACCGACGCGGGCGAGCACGCGCTGCGCCGCTGCCAGCAGATGCTGGCGCTGTCGCAAGACCTGGAAGAAGAAACCGCCACCACCACCGAGGGCGCATTGCGCGGGCAGCTGCGGCTGACCTGCAGCGTGTCGTTTGCGTTTGCGCAGATGGGTGCGGCGATTGCGGACTTTCTGGCACAACACCCGCAGCTCAAGATCGACCTGGACGCGAGCGAGGGGTCACTGAACTTGGTGGAAAAGCGCATCGACCTGGCCATCCGCATCAGCGCCGAGCCCGACCCTCTGCTCATCGGCCGGCCACTGGTGCGGTGTGATTCGGTGCTGGTGGCCTCGCCCGCTTACTTGACCGCGCACGGTGTGCCGCAGCAACCCGCCGACCTGGCGCAGCACCGATGCCTGAGCTACGCCAACTTTGGCAAAAGCGTGTGGCAGCTGACGCGCGGCGAGGTGGTGGAGCGTGTGGGCGTGAGCGGCCATTTCAGCGCCAACGAGGCCACCACGCTGATGCGCGCCGCGCTGGCGGGCGGTGGCATTGCGATGCAGCCGACGTATCTGGTCAACCCCTACCTGCACAGCGGCGAGTTGCAGGCCGTGTTGCCTGGGTGGGACTTGCCGGTGATGACGATCTATGCGCTGTACCCGTCACGCAGGCACTTGTCGCCTGCGGTGCGGGCGTTGCTGGATTTTTTGGTGGCCCGGTTTGCGGGGGTGCCGTGGTGAGGGGCGGTCGCCTCGGCTGAAGAACTACTAATTTGATAGCTAATAGCGCTTATCCATCAGGCGGCAGAGGCCTATTTGGCTTGATATTCACACCCCTTTGAAAGCGCTCTGAAACTCCCTCTCCCCTGGAGGGAGAGGGATGGGGAGAGGGGGGAGCATGGGGCGCGGCGCTCGGAAGAAGAGCCCCCTCTCCCCGACCCTCTCCCGCGAGGGGAGAGGGAGTGAAAACCCGCCGCCGCTACCGGGTCTGCGAATTACTCCGCCTCAATGCCAGCGGCCTTGATCACCTTGCCCCACTTCTGGGTTTCGGCAGCCTGGAACTTGGCCAGTTCATCGGGCGTGGTGGTCCAGGCTTCGGAGCCCGCATTGTCAAAGAAGCTCTTGGCCGCTGCGCTCTTGGTGGCGGCGATCAGCAGCTCGTTGAGGCGCGCCACCACCGGCGCGGGCGTGCCTGCTGGCACGTAGGCCGCAAACCAGTAGCCCATGTCGTAGCCCTTCACACCGGCTTCGTCGATGGTGGGCACGTCGGGTAGCTGGGTGCTGCGCTTTTGAGTGGAGTAGCCCAGCGCACGCAGCTTGCCTGCCTTGACCTGCGGCACACCGGTGGAGGTGTCGGTGATCATCAAATCGATCTGCCCGCCCAGCAGGTCGGTGATGGCCAGTGGGTTGCTCTTGTAGGGCACGTGCAGGATGTCCACGCTGGCCAGCTGCTTGAGCATTTCGCCCGCCATGCGGCTCGATGAGCTGCCGCTGCCAAAGCTGAGCTTGCCGGGGTTCTTCTTGGCAAAGGCCAGCAGCTCGCCCACGTTCTTGTACGGCGCGCTGGCGTTGACCACGAGCACCTGGCCACCCTTGCCCAGGCCGGTGACCGGGGCAAAGTCCTTCACCGGGTCGTACGAGAGCTTTTTGTACAGGTGCTCGTTGGCGGCATGTGTGGTGTTGGTGGTGATGAGCACGCTGTAGCCATCGGCCGCCGACTTGGCCACGGCCGACGCGGCGATCATGCCGCTGGCGCCCGCCTTGTTGTCGATGACCACCGGCTGCTTGGTGTCGCTGGTGATGGACTGGCCCAACGCGCGTGCCAGCTGGTCGGTGGCGCTGCCTGCGGCAAAGGGCACGACAAAGGTGATGGCCTTGGCCGGGTAGGCACGGGCCGCCTGGGCGAGCGCAGCGGGGGCGTGCAATGCGCCGAGCGCCAGCACGGCGGCAGTGGCGAGCAGAGCGCGGCGGGGGGATGAATGGGTCATGTTGTCTCCTGGTGTTGTATGGATGGAAAAGAAAACGGTGCTACACGGAAGGGCCGCCAAAGTGCGTTGCCAGGTGCGCGGGCACGGTGACGGGCATATCGAGCAGCAGGTAGCTCAGTGCCTTGCCGTGGCTGTCGAGGTTGAGCGAGTCGTTCACGCCGCCGTCGAGCACGTCGTCCAGCACGAGGTTCATGGCCTGCAGCTGGGGCAGCAGGTAGCGCGTGACCTGGCGCGGGCGGCGCTGCGCAAACTGCTGTGCCACGGCGGCCTCGGTGACGTGTTCGACCAGCACATCCCACAGCGCGGGGTGCCAGGCGATGACGCTGATATTGGAGCGGTTGCCTTTGTCGCCGGTGCGGCTGTGGGCAAGTCGATACAACGGAACGGTGAGGGTCGTCGTCATGGTGTGTGTACTCCTCAGAAGCTGAGAATGAATCCGGCGTGGCCGAGCGGGCCGCACAAACGTGCGCCATCAAGGCGCAAAGCACAGCCATAGCTCGGGCTATGGCGAGCATTTGCAACGCCGAGGGCGTGCGTTTTTGCGGCAAGAGCGGGCATGAGGGATTCGTTCACAGCTTCTTAGCCCACCATCTCAAAACGCACCGCCACCGCAGCACGCGGCACCAGGCACGACACCGTGCCCAGGCGCGGGCGCATGGCGGTGCGCACGCCACCACCGCCTGCGGGGCCGCAGGTGTAGAGCGCGGTCACCTCGCGCACCAGGCGCTGGGCGATGGCGTGGTCGCGGTGTTGCAGGGCCACGCGCAGGCGCACATCGCGGGCTTCATCGTTGCTGCAGGCGGGTGCATCCAGCCAGCGGCTGGTGTCGTCGCCAAAGATGCTGGTCACGCCAATCAGGTCGATGCGCAGCGGGCCCAGGCCGTGCAAGCGCTCGCGCAGCACCTCGCCCGCCAGGCGGGCACGGGCCTCTGCGCGCGGGCCGGCGTAGGAGATTTCGCCCTCGGCAAACCAGCCCGATTCAAAACACACGTTGACCTTGAGCGTGGCGGGCCGCGCGTGGCCCTGCACGCCCTCCAGCCGCACCGCGTCCGCGCCCAACGTGGTCACGCGGGCGGTGGTGATGTCGGCCACCACATCGGGCGTGAGGTAGGCCGCCGGGTCGTGCAGCTCGTACAGCAGTTGTTCTTTCACCGTGCATTCGGTGATGCAGCCGCCCGTGCCCGGGGGCTTGGTGATGGTGCAGTGGCCATCGGCGTCAATCTCGGCGATGGGGTAGCCCAGGTGCGCCAGGCCCGGCACATCCTTGTAGCCGGGGTCGGCAAAGTAGCCCCCAGAAACCTGCGCGCCGCATTCCAGCAGATGCCCGGCCATGGTGGCGCGGGCCAGCCGGTCCCAGTCGTCCAATGCCCACCCGTAGTGCGCCAGCGCGGGGCCCAGCACCAGCGATGGGTCGGCCACACGGCCACACACCACGATATCGGCGCCTGCGCGCAGCGCATCGGCAATGGCCTGCGCGCCGATGTAGGCGTTGGCGCTGACGATGGGCTCGGTGGGCATCGCGCTGCCCAGCGCGCCCTGCAGCAGCGCGCGGTGTTCGGGGCCGCTCAGGTCGTCGCCCTGCAGCACGGCAATGCGCGGGCGGGCAAGGCCCAGCTCGGCCGCCAGCGCGTGGATGCGGCGCGCCGCGCCGTGCGGGTTGGCCGCACCAAAGTTGCTGACAACGCGCACGCCGTGCGCCAGGCACTGCGCCAGCACGGGGCGCAGCAGGTCCACCAGCAGGGGTTCATAACCCGCATCGGGGTCTGTGCGGCGCGCCAGCTGGGCCAGCGCCAGCGTGCGCTCGGCCAGGGTCTCGAAGATGAGCACCGCAGGCTGGCCGCTGGCGATGAGCGCCTGCACCACGGGCAGGGCCGCGTCGGTGCGGTCGCCCGAGAAGCCGGCGGCGCAGCCCACCAGCAGGTTGGTTTTTTGGTCGTTCGGCATGAATCCGTTGTCTCCTGCAGCCGACTGTAGGAACATCCCGGTATTCTGTGAAATCGATTGTTCTTATGAATCCATCTGAAACACAGATTAATCAAGTCACCCCCCGAATGAGCGCCCCCCACCTCTCCAGCCGCCAGCTCGATGCCTTCCTCGCGCTGGCCGAGCAGCGCAGCTTCACGCGCGCCGCCACGTTGTGCCACCTGTCGCAGCCCGCGTTCAGCGCCCTCATCCGCGCGCTGGAGGACGACCTGGGTCTGCGGCTGTTCGACCGCAGCACGCGCCATGTGGACCTCACGCCCGAGGGGAAGAACTTTCTGGAATCCGCCCGCCGCATCCGCGCCGAGATCACCAGCGCCCTGGCCGCCGTGCGCAGTGCCGCCACGCTGCAGCGCGGGCGTGTGGCGGTGGCGCTGCTGCCGTCACTGGCCGCAGGCTGGCTGCCAGGCGTGCTGGCGCAGTACCGCACGGCGCACCCAGGCATCGAGATCGACATTGCCGATGTGCTGTCCGAGCCCTGCATCGACCGCGTGGCCAGCGGCCATGCCGACTTTGCGCTGGCCGCGATCCGCGCCGACACGCCCGCGCTGCAGGCCGAGCCGTTTTGCAGCGACAACTTCTACCTGGTGTGCCCAGCCGACCACCCGCTGGCGCGCCGCCGCAAGGCGATCACCGCGCAGGACCTGGCCGCCTGGCCCTTCATCCACCTGGCGCGCACCAGCAGCGTGCGCCAGTACCTGGAGGCCGCCCTGCACCCGCAGGCCATGCACACGCTGATGGAGGTGGAGCAGCTCGCCACCGTGATGGGCATGGTGCGCGCGGGCCTGGGCATCAGCGTGGTGCCTGCGCTCACGCTGTTCCACTTCGAGCAGCCGGGGCTGGTCACGCGGCCGCTGTCGCTGCCGGGGCTGACGCGGCAGATCTACCTGGTGCGGCGGCGGGACGAGAGCTTGTCGGTGGCGGCGCAGGCGCTGTATGCGCTGGTGATGGCGCAGCGGCCTTGATATGCATTGCGATAAAGCTACATATTTGATAGCTTGAAGTGCTTTATGGACGCGCGGTAACGGGCATTTTTCTTGAACAAACTACCCCACCAGATCGAACTGCCCCCGGTGTTCGAACCGCCCGTCCACTACCTGCCCCACCCACAGCGCGGCCACCTGGCCCGGCACCGACACGCCCGCCTGATTGCGCGCGGCGCACCACGCGCGCGCCTGGGGAGCTGACTCGAAAGTGCCCACGGTGATGTGGGGCGTGTACGGCAAATCCAGCCGCAGCGCATCGGCCAGCGGCCCGGTGTAGAGCGCGTCGTGCAGCAGCGACAGCGCCGCATAGCCTTCGTCCGGCACCAGATAGGCATGGGCGCGCGGGCTGTGGGCATCGGCGCCCAGCATGGCGTAGCGGCAGTGAAACGGGATGGGTGCGGTGCGTGCCGCCACCGCTGCCACATGGGCGAGGTAAGTGGCTTCGTCCACCGCATTGCAAGCAAACACCAGCGTGAAATGCGGGCGCACCAACGCGTGGCCGGTGGGGTCGTTGGCCGCGCGCCAGGTGTCGATGGTCTGCAGATCTCTCGCGTCACACTCGGGGTACGCGACGGTGTAGAGGGTGGGATTCAAGGGGAAAACTCCGCGCTGCATCTGAAAAGTTACGGCTGTTGGCTAGGCCTGAGAGCCAGTTTTCGGAAAGGCCGTTCGTTGTTGTACTGAGCCCCTGCGGCGCGACGATTGAAGACGTCCAACATTAAGATCCCACAACGAACGCAACTGTTTAATCGCCCTCAGGAGGGGTTGATGAAAGTTTATGTTGATACAGGCGGCATGTTGAAAGAGGTCGCAGAGCTTGAAGCCTCGGGACTGATCGCAACTCACTACTTCCCTTTTGAACAACGCAGCCGGAAGGTGACAAATTTCGTCCCAGGATCGGCTTCCACTTGGGAACGAGCCCATTTGAGCTGGGCTGAAGATACGGGCAGTTGGGATGACGATGCACCAACAACTAACTTTGAGCCACTGAGAAAACTCATCGGTAAACGCGTTGATGCGCAACATCTCGACTCCGCTCTCAAAGCCGGGTGCTCCATCTTCATCACCAGTGACAAAACAGATATTTGGTCAAAGCGAGAGGCCATCGAAGCCATGACAGGCATCCGCGTATTACACATCCCCACGGAGCTTTAAGCGCTGAGGCGATTGGCGGGCAGTCCACCTCGCAAGTTACCGTAAACACAGCCGGCTCACGACATGAGCCGGGCCGCACGGACTAAGCGCGCGCCAGCACCGCCAGCTCCTGGTGCAGCAGCAGTTCCACCTCCGCCGGTTCAAACTGGTCCTGCAGCAGCGGGATGGCAAAGCGGTATTCGCCTGCCTCATGTTTGCGCAGCACGTAGGCCAGCTGCAGGCGTGCCAGTGACTGGCGCAGGGCCTGCGCGTCGCCCACGATGCCGTGGCTTTGCAGCAGTTGGGCCAGGGTGACCAGGCTGGACTGCCCGGCCTGGGCTGTGTGGTAGACCACGATGCGGTCGAGGCGGCAGGCGGCTTCGTCGTGGCTCAGGCGGCCCCAGCCGGCCAAGGCGTCTTGCACGGCCTGCGAGGCCAGGGCCTGGGTGAGGTGGCGGGCTTCGATGACACGTTCGCCGGGCAACAGCGCCTCCAGGCATTCCTGGCACAGGATGGCCACCAGGTTGGCACGCTGGCCGCTGGCATCGATGAGGCGATCCACCAGTTTTTCGTTGTCAAAGCCCAGGCGCAGCTTGCGCAGTGGCTCGGTGGCCAGTTCGCGGCAAGCGGCGCGCTCCAGGCCGCCAATGGCCAGCACCTCGCCAAAGTTGCGCAGGGGGCTCTGGTAGTCGAGCACGGCCGTGGCGTACAAATCCCAAAAGCCCGCCAGCATGAACCAGCAGCGCCCCTCTTCGCTGAGCGCGCGCAGGGTGGACAGCTGCACGTACCCGTTGGCCGATTCATCGCGGAAGAACAGGTCGGCCTCGTCGATCAGCAGCACCAGGCGCTTGCCCTGGTACTGCGCCTGCAGATGGTCCACGATGGCTTCAAGCGGCGTGTCGGCCGGCAGGCCAAACTGCAGCGCCATGCGCGGCGCCAGGCGGTGATCGCGCAGCGAGACGTAGTGGCACACAGTGTGCGGATGGCCCGCCATGCGGCGCTGCACGGCCTTGAGCAAGCTACTTTTGCCGAGCTGGCGCCCACCCACCACCAGGTAGTTGGCGGGCTCGCGGTTGATGACGCGCGCCAGCAGCTGGGCGCGGCCGAAGAAGGCGCCTTCGCGCGTGACGCCGCCGCGCGTCTGGTACGGCGAGATGCGGGTGATGCGCAGCTGCGCGGCCAGTTGGCGCAGCAGCGCTTGCAGCGCCTCGCCGCCGATCAGCCATTCGGTCTGGCTGGCGCTGTCCACCATCACATGCAGGTTGGCGCGGTCTTGGGTGTGGGCCTGCAGCAGCGGCCAGGGCGTGTCCACGCTGTGCTCGCACAGGATCAGCAGCACGTCGCTGCCGGTCTGCACGGCGCGCAGCTGGCGCAGCACGGTGGCTTCGTCGATGCCGTGCGTGGGCACAAAGACCAGGCAGCGGTCCAGCGACACGGGCAGGTCGGGCGGGAACAGCCACTCAAACACCGCACCGGGCAGCGCCCAGTCGGTGCTGGGCTGGCAGCGGGCCGACACGCGCTCGGCCAGCGCGCGGGCCAATGCCGGGGCGCGCTCGCCGCCCGTGGCCTGGGCGCAGGCCACGGCGCGGCGCCAGTCCACCATGCGAATGTCGGCAGCCAGCAGCGTGGGTTCCAGCCGCCGCAGCCAGCGCAGCAGCCGGTCGATCTGAGGCAGCCGCGCCAGCGGGGTGCGGCGCAGGCGCGCGGGCCGCAGCTGCCCGGCGCCGATCATGGGGTGGCGCACCACCCATACCACGGCGCCTGCGGCAAAGATCACGCCGCACCACAGGATGAGCGAGCGCAGCCAGCCGAACGGGTCTGCGTCGGGTGCGGGTTTGACGGGCTCGAAGTCGTCGGAGCTGCCTTCCAGGCAGTTGATGGGCAGGTAGCCCGGTGGAATGGGTGGGTTGCCGGAGCGGCACGTCCAGGTGTGGGTGCCGGGTTTGAGCTCCACCACCACCTGGGTGCCCGCCAGCTTGCCCAGCTCGGGGTTGTGGGCGATGTCGGCCTGCAGCACGTTGGGGCGCGGAGACGTTACGCGCAGCTGCGGGTTGGCAATGCGCGGTGCGTATTGGTGGATGTCCTTGGGCCAGCCATCCAGCTCGTTGCGCGCCTCGATCATGGCGACGCGCCACTGCACCAGCTCGCCCCACACCGGGCCTACATTGACCGACGCCAGGAACGAGCCCCGCGTGACCGGGTTGAGCTGCGGCGTGAACAGCGCGCTGGCCACGAACAGCGTGACCACCGCAATGACCACGGCACGCACCACGGCCCTGGAGAAAAAGGGGCTCAAGCGTTCGAGCATGCGTCCAGCACCATCAAGCCTGCATCGCGGATGGTGGCGCAGCGCCAGTGCAGCCGCGCCGCATCGCCCGTGCCGCGCACGTGGATGAGGTTGCCCCAGAACAGGCTGCGCAGTTCGTCGTCCTGCAGATAGGGCCGCGCGCGGCCCAGATCGTCGGCCTGCAGCAGCTGCTGTAAGCGCGTGCGCGTGGCGGGCGCCTGGGCCAGCGGCAAAAAGGTTTGCCACAGGCGCGGGCTGCTGGTTAGGTGGGTGCGCAACGCAGCAGACGATGCATGACCATCACCCACCCCTTGGTCTACCAGCCACTGCAACCCTTCTTCAAACAACGCGGGATGGCCGCCGCTGAGCGCCTGCAAGTCGGCCACCACGGGCTCGGTCCAGGTGTGCTCGGGCCAGCGGTGGCGGGCCAGTTGCGTGAGGTCGTCCAGCGACGGGTCGGGCCAGTGGTGGACCTGCGCAATGTTGAGCAGGGAGAGATCGCCACTGCGGTATTTGAGGTCGGCCAGCGCCTGCCCGCCGCACAGCAGCAGGTGCAGGCGGCCGCTGTGCATCTCGCTCAGGCTGCGCAAGATGCCCGCCAGGGTTTCGCGCAGTGCGGGCGTTCCCTGCTCAAAGCGGCTGACCAGGCAGAAGATGCGCTCACCCGCCATCAGGCGGCGCTCCAGCGCGGATTCAAACTCGTAGTCCGACGCCACATCGCCCAGGCCACATTGGCGGCCGATGGCGGCGAAGTATTCGGCGGGCACGGTGCTCACGCTGTAGGGCGGCTGGATGTGCAGCACCGAGCCTTCGCCGTACTGTGCGCGGGCGCGCTGCAGCAGCTCGTGCCGGAACGGCGGCTGCCCCCAGTGCGCGGGCGACAGCAGCAGCGAGATGGGGTAGGGCACCGCCTGGGCCAGTTGCGCAAACACCTTGTCCTGGAACGCGGCAAACGGCTGCGCACCGGTGGATTCGGCCTGCAGGGGAAATTCTGGCGCAAACCCTGCGGCGCTGAGCAGGCGGTTGGTCTCACTCTCCGTCAGGCGCAGGTACCGGGTGCAGGCCACCAGCTTGTCGCGCGAGCGCGGGTTGGGCACCGAGATGCCGTTGCGCCAGTTGTTCACCGCCTCACGGCTCAGGCCGATCTCGGTGGCCACGCCGGAGGCGCTGGCGCGGATGCGGCGCATGTAGACCGACAGAAGATCGGCAAAGGAATCAGGGGACATGGAGTTGTGGACTAACGAAGGCTGGTACACCGAGCCAAAACCAAGGGCAGCGAAAAACATGGGATGGTGGGCAGGCATTGTCAGCCTTGCCAGACCACCGCCATCCCACTGCGCACGCACTACGCCAGGCGCTGCACCATGGGCCAGGCCTTGTAGCTGGCGAGGCCACAGGCCGTGAGTACCGGGCTGTACAGCACCATGGCGCCGACCACCGACATCAGCCAGCCGGGCTCTTCGTACTCGTCGGTATCGTCGGCCTTGGCTGTCGCGCCCTCCTTCAAGGGCTCCTTGCTGCGCCCCTCTTCTTGGCCCTCGCCCGAATCGCCGGTCATCTCCTGCACCAGCATCACGGCCACCACCAGCAGCGAGATGGCCAGCAGCGCCAGGTAGCCGTATTGCAGCGCGGGCTGCGTGAGCGGATAGAAATAGCCCGCCAGCAGCGCGGCCGGGGCCAGAAAGAACACGTGCATCATGAGCCTGTACCAGGGAAAACCGTCCGCCGGCCTTTCCAGCGCCCCCATGACCATGCGGTAGGTCAGCGCCCCCAGCACAAAGATCACCCCACCCCACCATTCGATTTGCGTCAGCATATTGTTGTTCTCCGGAGATTCTTTTACTGGGATGCCATCACCGTGGCGGGGCCATCGTCGCCAGGCGGGTCGGCGTCATCGTCTCCGTCGTCCCCGCGCAGCTCCTTGTGCTCAGTGACCATGTAGTACAGCGGCAGCGCAACGGCCAGAACCAGCCCCAGGCCCATCCACAGCCAGAAGCCTTTGAACAGCAACACGGTGACGACCGTGAATGCCACCGCATGCACCAGCCCCTTGAGCCCGGCGCGCAGCAGCAGCACGGCAATGAGGCCCTGCATGGGCGATTTGCCGCTTTTGCCCATGGCCTGCGCCATTTCCACGAAGGCCTCAGCCGCCTCCCGGGCCTCGCGCATGCGCTTTTCCTCCTGCTGGCGCAGCTTGGCCACGGCAAGGGGCTTGGCCGGGTCTTTGGAGCAGGCATAGGGGTCATCTGCCTCACCACCCTCCTCGCCGCCGTTGCCCTGGCCTTCGCCACCATGCTGCGCAGGCTCTGCCACTGCGCGCCACTGCGGGTTGGCGTCCATGAATGCCTTGCGCGACACCCACTGGCCCCGGTCGAAGTGCATGCGCTCGGTCTCCCCCACCTGGTCGTAGAAGATCTCCAGCACTGCAGCCCGCAGGCCCTGGTCAAACAGGGCTTCGAGCTGGCGCAGCGGTGGTGGGTCGCTCGTACCCGTGTCGAACTGGAGCAGAAGGTGCGTGGAAGCGGCAGATGCCGACGCATTGAACCATTGCGCATCCCACAGGGACTCCAGGTTTGCGGCCCCCAGCTTGTCCGCCCAGCGTTGGGCCTGTTCCGTGTTGTCTGAGCACAGGTATTGGTACGTGAGCTGTGCGAGCTTCAGCTTGATCGGGTCTTCGAAAAACAGTTGCAAGGTCAGGGTGTTTTGCGACATGGGAAACGCTGTTCACAGCGGTAGGCATTGCGATGGATTGGGATTGTGTGGACCAGGCCCGCGCATGTCCCCTGCAGGCTTGTCCATGCCGGGGCGGCGCGAGGTTGACAAAACGTCCACCCGCACGGGTCACCAAGGCGCTGATTGTCACAAAACGTTCATGCATACTGGCCGACCCGCGCGCAGAGCGCGCTTTCACCACAATTGGAGGGAAAACAACGATGCGATTCGATACCCGCTTTTTTGCACTGCTGTCTGGCTCCGCGCTGATGCTGGGCCCGGTAGCTGCGCAGACCGACCGGGCCGCGCCTGCCCGCGCCACCGCAGCCACCCCGGCCGCCACGAGCTTCGCAGGCAGCCCACGCGAGAAACTGGTGGTGGCCATGCCCAAGACCTATGCCAAAAGCGAAACCATGCTGCTGTGGGGCGACTACTTCAATCACCTGGCGCGCTGCGGCAACATTGATCTGCAGAACCTGCAAGGCGAATCGCTGGAGAAGAGCACCAACATCGATGTGCTGGGCGAAAAGGAACTGATCGACAGCCTCCTCAGCGGCAAGGCACAGCTGGCGCAGGTCAACCCCGGCCTGGTGCCCCAATTGGTGGGCGCTGGCCAGCCTGCCCCGTTTGGTGTGCCCGGCAACAAGGCCAGCGGCAAACGCAATTCCTACACGCTGATCCTGATCTCGCGCGTGGACAGCCCTTTCACCAAGCCGCAGGACCTGGTGGGCAAGAAGATTGCCCACTCCACACCCACCTCCAACTCCGGCAACCTCGCGCCGCGCGCGCTGTTCCCGGCGATCGGGCTGGTGCCGGACCAGAACTACGAGGTGGTGTTCTCCAACGGCCACGAGCGCTCGGTCACAGGCGTAATGCACGGTTTCTACCCCGCCGCAGCCGTGGCCAGCGATTTGTACCAACGCATGGTGGTCAAGGGCGATGTGAAGGGCTCCAGCATCCGCACGCTGTGGGAGAGCCCGCCCTTCATGACCGAGACCTGGACGCTGGGCAAGGACGTATCGCCCGAGTTGCAGGCCCGCGTGAAGAAGTGCTCGTACAGCTACAGCTTTTCGCCCAAGCTGCGCCAGTTGCTGCCAGGCAATGACACCTTTTTGCCCATCAATTTCGAGCGCGACTTCGCGACGGTGATGGAGGTCTACACCAAGACGCAGAAGGCACAGGCTGCCAAGGCTGCCGCCAAATAAGTCCCGGTGTCAAAAGCGTCTATCGCCGCCCCCCGCAGGCCGGACTCTGGTTTGCGGGCTCAGATGGTGCAGCAACAGATTGCCGCCATAACACGACGGAGCCAGGAAGAACAGGCCGCCCGGCACCAGCAGACCCAGGCAAGCAGGGATGCAAACACGAAAGCAGCGCCGGTACCGGAAGGCCGTCGTACCCCTGGCCTGGTGGAAGCCATCAACACTCTTGTCTGAATGCGGCCACTCAGGGGGACGCATTGCGAGAAGTGCGCCGCGGCAAATGCCATCAACTCCATCTCCGACAGCGCTCCAGAATGGTGGCCTGGATAGGTACGGAACGACGGCAGCGCCACCACACCGATGCACATCCTGCCGACAGCCGCTGCCAGCGCGCGCCTACACACCGGCCCCCTCGCAGTGCCTACAGTGGATCGCACGAACAGCCGCTGCGCAGTGCACATTCCGTCAGGTGCCATAAGGTGACGTCAGGTGCAACGGCAGCCCCGGCAGCAACCCCAGCAGGAGCAAGCCCATGCGCATTCACACCCCACCCCGTGCCCATTCGCCCTGGCCGCTGGTCATCGGCGCTGCCGCAATGATGGCGTTGCTGGCGCTCACGGCCTGCTCCACGCCCCGCGCGCCCGAGGGCATTCAGCCCGTTACGGGGTTTGACGTAGACCGCTACGCAGGCCACTGGCACGAGGTGGCACGCATCGACCACGCCTTTGAGCGCGGCCTGACCCAGACCAGCGCCACCTACAGCCGCAACGCCGACGACACGATCAAGGTGGTCAACCGAGGCTACGACCCAGTGCTCAAGGAGTGGAAGCAGGCCGAGGGCACGGCGCGCTTTGTGGATGAGCCCACGCGCGCTGCGCTCAAGGTGTCGTTTTTTGGACCGTTTTACGGCGGCTACAACGTGGTGGCGCTCGATGAAAACTACCAGTGGGCCATGGTGGTGGGCTCCAGCACCGATTACCTGTGGATCTTGTCACGCACGCCCACCCTGCCCTGGCATGTGCGCGAGCACCTCATGGAGCGGGCACAGACGATGGGTGTGGATGTGCGCAAGATTCTGTGGATGCCTGCCGCCAGCGAGCAACACGCCAAGCGGGCCGTGATGACCTGAAAAGCTTCAACACCAGCAAGCGCAAATCGCTATATTTTTGATAGCTATTCACGCTTACCTAATAAGCGCCAGGGATCCTCTGCACGAATCGAGCGGCAAGTGTGCGCTGCGGATCGGGAGGGGCTGCAAGGCGCAAAACGCAGCGATAGCCGCAGCTATTGCGAGTATTTGCAACGCGGCAGACCGCCCGAGCCCGCAGATGCACGCGGCGCGGTGATTCGTGCAGAGGGTCCCTTGATGCCATTTCTATTCAAATATCAGCCGATACCCGGCACGGTGGCCGCCGCCACCAGGCGCTGGGTGTAAGGGTGTTGTGGTGCATCCAGCACGTCGTTCACGCTGCCACCTTCCAACACCGCGCCGTCCTTCATCACCACCACGTCGTGCGCCATGGCGCGGATCACATCCACGTCATGGGTGATGAGCAGGTAGCTCAGGCCCTTTTCTTTTTGCAGCCGCTGGAGCAAGCCCAACACCTGCTGCTGGATGGTCACGTCCAGGGCGCTGGTGGGCTCGTCCAGCACCAGCACCTGCGGCTGCACGATGAGAGCCCGGGCGATGGCCAGGCGCTGGCGCTGGCCGCCTGAAAATTCATGCGGATAACGCTCCAGCAGACGGGGGTACTGTGCTTCGGCCAGTCCCACCTCTTCCAGCGCGGCCTCGACGCGCATGCGGCGCTGGGCCACGGTCAGTGTGGGCTCGTGCACCTTCAGGCCCTCGCCCACGATCTCTTCGACCGTGAGGCGCGGGGACAGCGACGAAAACGGGTCTTGAAATACCACCTGCACGCGGCGGCGCAGCTGCTGGTTGGCGGGGGTATTGCGCATGGCTGGTTGCTGCCACGCCTGACCCCCGACCTGCAACTGGCCGGCGTAAGGCAACAGCCCCAGGATGGCCTGCGCCAGCGTGGACTTGCCCGAGCCGGACTCGCCCACCACCCCCAGTGTTTGGCCCGGCAGCAACTGCAGCGTGGCGCCCTGCACAGCCACAAACTCGCCCTTCTTGAACCAGCCCTTGATGCCGGGCAGCGGCGTGGGGTAGACCACGCGCAGATCCTGCGTCTTCACCACCGGGGCAGTGCCTGCGGGCGGATCGGACTCGACCACATCGCGGCGGGGTTGGCTGGCAATCAGGCGGCGCGTGTAGGCGTGCTGGGGTGCACCAAACACCTCGGCAACGGGGCCCTGCTCTACCAGCACGCCCTGCTCCATCACGGCCACGCGGTCGGCAAAGCGGCGCACCAGGTTGAGGTCGTGCGTGATGAGCAGCACGGCCATGCCCGTCTGGCGTTGCAGATCACTCAGCAAGTCCAGGATCTGGCCGCGCAAGGTCACATCCAGCGCGGTAGTGGGCTCGTCGGCCAGCAGCAGCTTCGGGCTGCTGGCCAGGGCCATGGCAATCATCGCGCGCTGGCGCTGGCCGCCTGAGAGTTGGTGTGGGAAGCTGTTGGCCCGGCGTGCAGGCTCGGGGATGCCGGTCTGGGCCAGCAGCTCGATGGCAGCCTGCGCGCACTGGGCGCCGGTCAGGCCTTTTTTGAGCTGCAGGATTTCGGCAATCTGCAGGCCGATGGTCATCAGCGGGTTGAGCGCGGTCATGGGCTCCTGGAACACCATGGCGATGTCGCCACCACGCACGCCGCGCATCTCGCGCTCTGTCAGCGCCAGCAGGTCGCCCCGCCCTTGCAGCGTTGCCTGCCCGGTGATGGCGGCATTGCCCGCCAGGCGCAGCAGGCTCAAAGCGGTAATGGTTTTGCCCGAACCAGACTCGCCCACCAACGCAAGCTTTTCGCCTGCGGCAATGCTGAAGTTGACGCCCCGCACCACTTCTTTGGGGCCAAAGCGAACGTGGAGGTCCTGAACCTGCAACAAAGGGGTCATGGCCGGAGGGATCACTGGTCGGCCTTTCGGGGGTCCAGGGCATCGCGCAGCGCATCGCCCATGAAGGTCAGCAGCAGCAGGGTGGTGACCAGCACCGCAAAGGTAGACAGCGAAATCCACCACGCGTCAATGCTGTTCTTGCCCTGGTTCAGCAGTTCACCGAGCGACGGCGTGCCCGGCGGCACCCCCAGGCCCAGGAAGTCGAGCGAGGTCAGCGCCAGGATGGCGCCACTCATGCGAAAGGGCAAAAAGGTGACCACGGGCGTCAGGCTGTTGGGCAGGATGTGGCGCCAGATGATCTGGCTGTTGCTCACCCCCAAGGCCCGGGCAGCCTTCACATAGTCGAGCTGGCGGTTGCGCAGGAACTCGGCACGCACATAGTCGGACAAACCCATCCAGCCAAACAGCGACAGCAGGATGAGCAGCAGCGCAATGCTGGGCGCGAACACGGCGCTGAAGATGATGAGCAGATACAGCTCGGGCATGGAGCCCCATATCTCGATGAAGCGCTGAAACGCCAGGTCGGTCTTGCCGCCAAAGAACCCCTGGATGGCCCCGGTGAGCATGCCCAGCAGTACGCCGGTGATGGTGAGTGCCAGACCAAACAGCACACTCACACGAAATCCGTACAGCAGCTGCGCCAGCAGGTCGCGCCCCCGGTCATCCGTGCCCAGCCAGTTGTCGGCCGTGGGGGCCGACGGGTTGGGCGATTTGGCAAAGTAGTTCAGCGTGTTGGGGCCGTAGGGGTTCAAGGTGTACAGCGCCCAGTTGCTGCCTGCGGTAATGCGCTCCTTGATGAAGGGATCGAGGTAATCGGTGGGGGTTTCGAAGTCTCCCCCGAAGGTCTTTTCGGAGTAGTCCTTGAGCATGGGAAAGTAGGTCTGCCCCTCATAGCGCACCATGAGCGGCTTGTCGTTGCTGACCAGCTCGGCACACAGGCTCACCAGCACCAGGGCGCAGAAGATCAGCAGGCTCCAGTAACCCAAGCGGTTGCGCTTGAAGCGCAGCCAGGCGCGGCGGGAGGGGGAGAGCGAAACGGAACCGGCGTTCCTGTCTGGATGCCCATTAGTTGATGCAGTCATGCGGACACCAATTGCCATTTACCAGCAGCGGTGAGCACAACATTGCTACGCCCCTGTCTTCTGAACGTCATGATTTCAACCTCTCCGGTGCTGCGCATGGCTGCTGAATAAACCCAACGCTTCTCGCCGTGGGGGTCGATCATGATGGAACCATGGCGCACACAGCCCAGTTGTGGAACCACTACGTGTTGGGCACGTGTTGAGCAGGAAGGCATTTGCAACGGCAATCCCTCTACATCGCTCATGGATTGCTCAAGCCTGTGCAGCAGCGCGGTAGTTCTTTCAGGGGTACATCCAATTGTTAGTTGTTGCAACCATTCATCGGGCCCGAACTCAATCAACGGGCCACCAGGTGGAGCGAAGAAGTCAGTGACTAACAAGCTCAGGTAGTCGTCGTCTGAGAGCAGTCGATCAAACAGCGAAACATCGCCCGTTCTCTGATACGACGCTGCCCAAAGGACACCAAGCACCATCTCGGACAACCCAATCCACACACTCACATCCGGTTGGCATTCCGTTGCCAAATTCCATTGGCCGCTGCGAACAGCGTCATAAAACTTCTGCCCCCTGAGAGTAACGGCGCAGCGCAGGTTAAGAAACTCCAGATCGTTGCTACACAATCCTTCCTGCATGACGAATTTGGCAAACTCTGGGTGCTTCAATTGACTTAATACAACCACCCAGCGTGCAATGGCGGCAGCAAATACCTGCTCATCCAAGGCCACAAGCTGCGGGGCCAGCTTCTTGCATTTAGCGCGAAATTTCTGACTGGAGTCGCACAACGGAAAAACCTTCCACAGAACGTCCTCTTGCAGTGGTGAGTGGTTGATGCAATCGTCTCGCATGTTCAAATCTTCACGCCTCAAAATCGCAGTCAATCGAATTTGACGCGCGGGTCCACCCACACGTAGCACAGGTCGCTCACCAGCTTGGTCACCAGCCCGATCAGTGTGAACAGATACAAAGTGCCCAGCACCACCGGGTAGTCGCGACGGATCACACTCTCATAGCTGAGCAAGCCTAGGCCATCCAGCGAGAACAGGGTTTCGATGAGCAGCGAGCCCGCAAAAAAAGCACCGATGAACGCAGCCGGGAAGCCAGTGACGATGGGAATAAGGGCATTGCGGAACACATGCTTCCACAGCACCTGCCGCTCGCTCAAGCCCTTGGCGCGGGCGGTGAGCACATACTGCTTTCGGATTTCTTCGAGGAACGCGTTCTTGGTCAGCATGGCCGTCACGGCAAAACTGCCCAGCACCATGGCCGTCACAGGCAGCGTGATGTGCCACAGATAGTCCACGATGCGCGCGCCCCAAGACAACTCGTCCCAGTTGGCCGACGTGAGCCCCCGCAGTGGGAACCACTGCAACTGCCCACCAAAAATGACCAGCAGCGCCACGCCCAGCACAAAGCCGGGAATGGCATAGCCCACCAGAATGAGCAGCGTGGTCACCAGATCAAAGCGTGACCCGGCGCGCACCGCCTTGGCCACGCCCAATGGCACGGCGACGAGGTAGCTGATGAAAAAAGTCCAGAGGCCCAGGCTGATGGAAACCGGCAGTTTCTCCTTCACCAGTTGCCACACATCCTTGTTCTGGAAAAAGCTCTTGCCCAGGTCAAACCTCGCGAACTGTCCCAGCATCTGCAGGAAGCGCTCATGGGCAGGTTTGTCAAAGCCGTACAGCGCCTTGATCTGCTCCAGCCGTTTAGGGTCAACGCCCTGCGCGCCCCGGTAGCTCAGGCCGCCCCCCTCGGCGCCGCCACCGCCCACACCGGCCTTGGCCTCGGCCATGTACTGCTCCACCGGGCCGCCCGGCACGAACTGGATCACCACAAAGGTCAGCAAGAGCACGCCCAGCAGCGTGGGCAGCATGAGCAAGACACGTTTGAGAATGTAGGCAAACATGGGTGGGCGGTGTTAGGGCTATTTCTTGTCTGGCGCGGTCTGGGGAGGAATACGCGCCCACCACGTGTCGATGACCCACCCTTCGCCGCTGGCGTAAGGCGGCACCGTGGCCGGCCGTGCCAGCCGCCAGGCGTTGTAGGCCATGCGGTGTGTGCCCGCCGTCCACTGCGGAATGAGGTAGTGGCTGTGCGCAATGATGCGCTCCAGGGCGTGGCAGGCGGGAAGCAGTTGCGCCTCGGTCTTGGCGGAGGTCATGGCCTTGATCATCGCGTCCACCGCCGGGTTCTTGACGCCCGCAAAGTTGCCGGAATCCTCCACGTCGGCCGCCTGGCTGCCAAACATGTCGGCAAACTCCTGGCCCGGGTTGTTGGTGCCCTGGTAGGCAATCGAGGTAATGTCGAAGTCGAACTTCTGCAGACGCTGCTGGTACAGCGCAAAGTCCACTGACCGAAACCGCAAGGTGACACCAATCTTTTCGAGATTGCGCATCCAGGGGGTGATGGTGCGCACGCCGCCTTCATTGCTGTCCATGTATTCGAGCACCATGGCCTCGCCCTTGGCGTTGCGCAGGGCACCGTCGCGCACCTCCCAGCCCGCTTCCTTGAGCAAAGCCTGCGCCCGCCGCAGGTTGGCCCGCAGTGAGGAGTCGCCATCCGTGCGCGGGGGCACCGTCATCGGGCCAAACGCGGCAGCCGGAATGTCCTTGCGGTAGGGCTCCATCAGCGCAAGCTCCTCGGGCGAGGGACTGCCCTTGGTTTCGCACGCCGTGTTGCCAAACAGGCCGTTCACCCGCTGGTAAGCGCCATAGAACATCTGGCGGTTCATCCACTCGTAGTCCATGGCCAGGCCCAGGGCCTGGCGCACGCGCGCATCCTGCAGCAAAGGCTGGCGGGTGTTGAGCACATAGCTCTGAAAACCCGAGGGGAGCTTGTGCACAAACTCGCCCTTGACGAGTTCACCCGTATCGAACTTCTTGCCCGTAACACGTCGGGCCCAGTCGCCCGCGCTGAAAAACCGCATGAGGTCAAACTCGCCCGCCTTGAGGGCCTCCAGCCGCGCAGTGTTGTCCTTGTAGATCTTGACAAGGATGTTGTCGAAATTGGCCGTGCCCTTGCGCACGTTCAGGTCGCGCGCCCAGTACTGCGGATCGCGCACATAGGTGATGTCCTTGCCAAAACGCACCGGGCCGATTTTGTAGGGGCCACTGCCGATGGGAATATCCATCACCACCTGGTCAAACGGCTTGGCCTTGCCGTTCTCGACGCCCCAGTCGCGGCTGAACACCGGCAGGCCACCCACGGTGAGGGGCAGCTCGCGATTGGGCAGCTTGAAGCGGTAACGCACGGTGCGGTCGTTGATCACATCCACGCCCGCCACCTCGATCAGCAGCGTCTTGTAGGCAGGGGATGTGAAGGGGCCCACCAGCGTGTCGTAGCTGTGCTTCACATCCTGCGCCAGCACGGGCTTGCCGTTGTGAAAACGCGCCTCCGGCCGCAGGCGGAAGGTGGCGGACAAACCATCGGGGGCAACTTCCACATCTTCGGCCAGCAGACCATAACCGGTGGCGGTTTCGTCCATCGAACCGGCGAGCAGCGAATCGAACATCAGCGACGACAAATATGCTGGCGCGTTGCCCTTGATGGTGAACGGGTTGTATTTGTCGAAGGTGGAAACCCGCAGGTTGCTGACCAGCCGCAGCTCGCCGCCTTTCGGCGCATCTGGGTTCACATACGCAAAATGCGCAAACCCGGCGGGATAACGCGGCTCGCCCCACAGGGCATACCCATGTGCAGCCCATGCAGGAACCGCACACCCCATCAGCAAAAAAGTCAGCCAAAACCGCATGCGACAATTCTGCACTACGTTCGCCGGGCCCCGCTGCAGATCGCGCATACCCACATGCGCCAGGCCGCCCGCCGACATTTCGCCATTCCAAAAGGAGATTGAACATGGGTTTTCTGACCGGCAAGAAGCTGCTCATCACGGGTGTTTTGTCCAACCGCTCCATCGCCTACGGCATTGCCAAGGCCTGCCACGCACAGGGCGCCGAACTGGCGTTCAGCTACGTGGGCGAGCGCTTCAAGGACCGCATCACCGACTTTGCGGCCGAGTTCGACTCCAAGCTGATCTTTGACTGTGACGTGGGCAGCGACGAGCAGATCGAGCGCATGTTTGCCGAGCTGTCGCAGACCTGGCCCCAATTCGACGGGTTTGTGCACAGCATCGGCTTCGCCCCCCGCGAGGCGATTGCCGGCAATTTCCTCGAAGGCCTTTCGCGCGAGGGTTTCCGCATCGCCCACGACATCAGCGCCTACAGCTTTCCCGCCATGGCCAAGGCCGCCCTTCCCTACCTGAACGACAAGTCGTCGCTGCTGACGCTGAGCTACCTGGGCGCGCTGCGCTCCATCCCCAACTACAACACCATGGGCCTGGCCAAGGCCAGCCTGGAAGCCAGCGTGCGCTACCTGGCCGAGGCCGTGGGCCGCACCGAAGACGGCCGCAGCATCCGCGCCAACGGCATCAGCGCCGGCCCCATCAAGACCTTGGCCGCCAGCGGCATCAAGGACTTTGGCAAACTGCTGAGCCGCGTGGCCGATGCATCGCCCCTGCGCCGCAACGTGACGATCGAAGACGTGGGCAATGTGGCAGCCTTCCTGCTGTCGGACCTGGCATCGGGCATGACGGCCGAGATCACCTACGTGGACGGCGGCTTCAGCCAGACGGCGGGCCTGAGCGCAGACCAGGTCTGATTGTCGCCAAAAATTCAGATCAAAAAAGGCCCTAGCGCTTATTGAACAAGCGCCGGGAGCTATATATTTAATAGCAAATGCTCCGCAGGCACTGGCTGGCGTGGCTGAGTTTCGCTGCGCTGCCCACGCACGCAGCAGATGCCCCTGCCCTGTTGCTGGCCAATGTGTACCGGCCCGGCATGCCGCTGGCCGACTATTGGGTCAGCGAAAAATACGACGGTGTGCGTGGCTACTGGGACGGCCACACGCTGCGCACGCGGGGCGGCGAAACGGTGATGGCCCCCGCCTGGTTCACCGCCGGGTGGCCCACCACCCCCATGGACGGAGAGCTGTGGGCTGGACGCGGGCGCTTTGCGCATTCTCAATCCACCACGCGCCAACAGCAGCCTCATGAGGCGGCCTGGCGCCAGATGCGCTTCATGGTGTTTGACCTGCCCCGGCACGGCGGCATGTTTGACGAACGGCTGCGGTCGCTCAATGCCTTGGTGATGCAGATCAACCAGCCTTGGGTCCAGGCGGTGCCCCAAAAGCGCATCGAAAACGATGCTGCCCTGCAGGCCCTGTTGCAACGCACGGTGCGGGCGGGCGGCGAAGGCCTGATGCTGCACCGGGGCAGCTCGCTCTACCAGTCTGGCCGCAGCGACGACCTGGTCAAGGTCAAGACCCACGAAGACACGGAAGCGCGCGTGGTCGCCCACCTGCCTGGCAAGGGCCGCCACGCCGGTCGCATGGGAGCCCTGCTGGTGGAAATGCCTTCGGGCCAGCGTTTCCGGCTGGGGGCGGGTTTCAGCGATGCGCAGCGGGCTGACCCACCACCTGTGGGCAGCTGGGTGACGTACCGGTTTCGCGGTACCCATGACGGGGGCCTGCCGCGCTTCGCGAGTTTTGTGCGTGTGCGGGACGATATGCCGCCGGTTCGCTGACGGGGCCACAGCAACCCCTGGCCGATCCCGGCCCTGCGATGCGGCGGCCATGCACAGCGGACGGGCAGCCCCCCATCCGTTGCTCAATCAGTTAGGCAACAGGACCTTGTCCACCACGTGGATTACACCGTTGGACTGGTACACGTCGGCAATCGTCACCGTCGCCGTACCGCCCTTTTCGTCCGTCACCATGACAGCATTGCCGCTGGCCTTGGCGGTGAGCGTACCGCCCGCCACCGTCTTGAGGCTGGCCATGCCTTTGCCGTCTGCAATCATCTTGGACAACGCAGCAGCGTCGTACTTGCCCGCGACCACGTGGTAGGTGAGCACCTTGGTCAGGGTGGGCTTGCTCTCGGGCTTGAGCAGCGTGTCCACCGTGCCGGCGGGCAATGCGGCAAATGCCGCATTGGTGGGCGCAAACACGGTGAAGGGACCAGGGCCCTTGAGCGTTTCGACCAGGCCCGCAGCCTTCACAGCGGCCACCAGCGTGGTGTGGTCCTTGGAGTTCACGGCGTTGTCGATGATGTCCTTGCTGGCCAGCATGGGCGCACCGCCCACCATGACCTGCGCCATGGCAGGCATTGCGGCAGCGGCCATGGCTGCGGTGAAGGCGATGGTGGCGAGGCGGGCGTTGAATCGAAGGGTCATGAGAATCTCCTGAGAGGTGTGTGAAGACAGTCGTCACCGCATGAAAACCACGCGGCTGACAGTCAATACGGCAGCACCACAACCGCGGATTCAAATGCACAAAAAAATCGCTCCGCCAGCCATGCCGGGGGAGCGATTTTTGAGACGCTGGTGCACCCACACACCAGCGCGAAGACGTGCTTACACGTTGCGTCCGTACGGGCCGTCGTCGCCCACCTGCACCAGGTTCTGGGCGGTCGCCAGCGGCTTGGGGTTCTTGCCGGTCTTGCCTTGCTCTGCCACGCAGTCGGCGTAGTAGCGCACCTGGCCGTTCTCGTCTTCCACTTCCACCAGGCCGTGGATGTCGGTCTCGAAGCCCGGGCACAGCTTGGCGAATTCGCGGGCGAACTTGAGGTAGTCCACGATCTTCTTGTTGAATACCTCGCCAGGGATCAAGAGCGGAATGCCCGGTGGGTAGGGCGTGACCAGGCCCACGGTGATGCGGCCTTCCAGGTGGTCGATCTCCACGCGCTCGGTCTGGCGGTGGGCGATGTGCGCGTAGGCGTCCGAGGGCTTCATGGCGGGCGTCAGGTCCGACAGGTACATCTCGGTCGTCAGGCGCGCGATGTCGTACTTGGCGTACATCTCATGCACGTGCTGGCACAGGTCCTTCAGGCCCATGCGCTCGTAACGTTTGTGCTGCTGGCAGAACTCGGGAAGGATGCGCCACATGGGCTGGTTCTTCTCGTAGTCGTCCTTGAACTGCTGCAGCGCCGTCAGCAGCGTGTTCCATCGGCCCTTGGTGATGCCGATGGTGAACATGATGAAGAAACTGTACAGACCGGTCTTCTCGACCACCACGCCGTGCTCGGCCAGGTACTTGGTGACGATGGACGCGGGAATGCCGGTCTTGTCGAACTTGCCGTCCAGGTTCAGGCCCGGTGTGACGATGGTGGACTTGATCGGGTCCAGCATGTTGAAGCCGTCGGCCAGCTGGCCGAAGCCGTGCCACTTGCTGGCGTTCTTCTTGCCCTTGCCATCGCTGCGGATGATCCAGTCCTCGGCGCGGCCCAGGCCTTCGTCCACGAGCTTTTCAGGGCCCCAAACCTTGAACCACCAGTCGTTCTTGCCAAAGTCGTGCTCCACCTGGCGCATGGCACGGCGAAAGTCCAGCGCTTCGAGCAGGCTTTCTTCCACCAGGGCCGTACCGCCGGGAGGCTCCATCATGGCGGCGGCCACGTCGCAGCTGGCAATGATGCTGTACTGTGGGCTGGTGCTGGTGTGCATCAGGTAGGCCTCGTTGAAGAGGTGGCGATCCAGCTTGGTGGTTTGCGAATCCTGCACCAGCACGTGGCTGGCCTGGCTGATGCCGGCCAGCAGCTTGTGGATGGACTGCGTCGCGTACGTCACGGAATGCTTGGGGCGCGTGCGCTTCTTGCCCATGGCGTGGTAGCTGCCATAAAACGGGTGGAAGGCCGCGTGCGGCAGCCAGGCCTCGTCAAAGTGCAGGTTGTCCACGTAGCCGTCGAGCATGCCCTTGATGGTCTCGGTGTTGTAGAGCACGCCGTCGTAGGTGGACTGTGTGAGCGTGAGCACGCGCGGCTTGACCTTTTTCGCATCCACGCCCTTGAGCAGCGGGTTGGCCTTGATCTTGGCCTGAATGGCCGCTGGCTCGAACTCGCTTTGCGGGATAGGGCCGATGATGCCGAAATGGTTGCGCGTGGGCTTCATGAACACGGGGATCGCCCCGGTCATGATGATGCTGTGCAGGATGGACTTGTGGCAGTTGCGGTCCACCACCACCACGTCGCCCGGCGCCACTGTGTGGTGCCACACCATCTTGTTCGATGTGGACGTGCCGTTGGTCACGAAGAAGCAGTGGTCGGCGTTGAAAATACGCGCGGCGTTGCGCTCCGATTCACCAATGGCACCGTTGTGGTCCAGCAGCTGGCCCAGCTCTTCCACCGCATTGCACACATCGGCGCGCAGCATGTTCTCGCCGTAGAACTGGTGGTACATCTGGCCCACAGGGCTCTTCAGAAACGCCACGCCGCCCGAGTGGCCGGGGCAGTGCCAGCTGTACGAGCCGTCTTCAGCGTAGTCGAGCAGTGCCTTGAAGAATGGAGGCTGCACGCTCTCCAGGTAGCTCTTGGCCTCGCGGATGATGTGGCGCGCCACAAATTCGGGGGTGTCCTCGAACATGTGGATGAAGCCATGCAGCTCGCGCAGGATGTCGTTGGGCAGGTGGCGGCTGGTCTTGGTCTCGCCGTGCACATAGATGGGCACTTCGGTGTTCTTGCGCCGCACTTCACCGATGAAGTTGCGCAGGCTCAGCACGATGGGGTCCAGGCCCTCACCCACCGTAAATTCCTCATCGTCGATGGACAAGATGAATGCGCTGGCGCGGCTTTGCTGCTGGGCAAACTGCGACAGGTCACCATAGCTGGTGACGCCAACCACCTCGAACCCCTCGGACTCGATAGCCTGCGCCAGCGCGCGGATACCGAGGCCCGAGGTGTTCTCGGAACGATAGTCTTCATCGATGATGATGATGGGAAAGCGAAACTTCATGCGCAGCCTCCGTGCAACCGTGCCCTGCCCGGCCAAAAAACGAAATAGGCGCGAAGTGTAAGGAATAACCTTGACGCGCCTTTGAACTGCAACCCTTTTGTCCCAGAATGTGGTGCACTAAACACAACCACAACCACAACAAGGAGTTGGCTATGGAGGAATCCACCATCTGGTGGCTCGCAGCGGGGGCTGTGGTCGTTGCAGAGCTGCTCACCGGTACGTTCTATCTGCTCATGGTGGCCATTGGTCTGGTGGCAGCGGCCCTAGCGGCCCATCTGGGGTTGCCAACTACCGCGCAGATCGTGGCAGCGGCTGTTGTGGGCGGCGGCGCAGTGGTGGGCTGGTACTACCTCAAGAAAAAGCGGCCCGGAGACCCCTCGGCCCGTGCGGATCGCAGTGTGAACATGGACGTGGGTGAAACCATTCTCATCGAGGGCTGGAACGCTGATGGCACCTCCACCGTGAAGTACCGGGGTGCCACCTGGACAGCCATCCACCGTCCCGGAGTCACCCCCTCCACGGGCATGCACCGGGTTGCTGAACTCGTGGGCAATCGCCTGCTGGTAGACCCTCTCTAAAAATCCCGCTGTCGCTCACCTTCACAGATCAACAACGAAAAAGAGGCTCCTCATGGAAATTGCCATCGTCATTCTCATCATTGCCGTCATTTTCATCGCGCGGTCCGTCAAGGTCGTGCCCCAGCAAAATGCCTGGGTCAAAGAGCGCCTGGGCAAGTACGCGGGCACGCTCACACCGGGACTGAACTTCCTGGTACCTTTTGTCGACAAGGTCGCCTACAAACACAGCCTCAAGGAAATCCCGCTCGACGTGCCCAGCCAGGTTTGCATCACGCGCGACAACACCCAGCTTCAAGTGGACGGCATCCTGTACTTTCAGGTGACCGACCCCATGCGCGCCAGCTACGGCTCCAGCAACTACATCATGGCCGTGACGCAGCTGGCGCAGACCTCGCTGCGCTCGGTCATCGGCAAGCTGGAGCTGGACAAAACCTTTGAAGAGCGCGACATCATCAACGCCCAGGTCGTACAGGCCATCGACGAAGCTGCCCTCAACTGGGGCGTGAAAGTGCTGCGCTATGAAATCAAGGACCTGACACCACCCAAGGAAATCCTGCACGCCATGCAGGCCCAGATCACTGCAGAACGCGAAAAACGCGCGTTGATCGCCGCATCTGAAGGCCGCCGCCAGGAACAGATCAACATCGCCACCGGCGAACGCGAGGCCTTCATCGCCCGATCCGAGGGCGAAAAGCAGGCCGTCATCAACAAGGCCCAAGGCGAGGCAGAATCGATCAAGGCCGTGGCCGAAGCCAACGCCCAGGCCATCGAGCGTGTGGCCTCAGCCATCCGCCAACCCGGTGGCGAACAGGCTGTACAGCTCAAGGTGGCCGAGAAGGCCGTGGAAGCCTACAGCCAGGTGGCAGCAGACTCCAACACCACACTTATCGTGCCGAGCAACATGACGGAGGTGTCTGCGCTGATCGGTTCGGCGATGAAGATGGTGCAAGCTTCACAGAAAGCGGCCTGAGCGCAGGCAAAGCTTTTTTCGAGGCAACGGCTACCGTCAGCCCAGATATCCCTTTTCCTATGGCTATAATCGAGGGCTTCGGAGAGGTGGATGAGCGGTTTAAGTCGCACGCCTGGAAAGCGTGTGTGGGCTAATCCCCACCGCGGGTTCGAATCCCGCCCTCTCCGCCAAAAATCAAAAAGCGTCCTTCGGGGCGCTTTTTTCGTTTCGGCCTCTCAAGTGACACGGAGCGCTTTCAGCGCCTCCTTCCCGCCTCGCGAAATGCCGGGAGCGGTGGGACCCAACCCGCCGATTTGTTGCAAAACGTGTGATTGGTTGTCACGCCGCGGCGCACTATTCACAATAAATGACTCCACCCAAAAGGAGTGCACCTATGCCCATGGAGCTACTGTTCGTCCTTGCACAGAGCAAGCTGCCCATGATGATCGAGAAGCCCTGCGACGTTGACAAGCTTCGGGTGCTGGCGGCTGCTCAGCTCGTAGAGGTGCAGCTTCCCGATGTGCGTGCCAAGGAGCAAAAAGCAGAGGTCCTTGCCATTTCGCCGCAGGGGCGGGCAGCGCTGGCAACAACCTATCCCCGTTACCCATTCAAGTTCGCGCCCATGCGCTCAGCGCCAGCGCCGGCTTCGGCCGATTGGCTTCCGTCTTTGGACTCCTGCCAGGTGCAGCGCGGTGGGACAAGGACCACGCTGGACTCCTAGTGTCATGTGCATGCTCGCTCTACGGAACATCTGAGCACAACCAAGCTTCTGAATGACTTGCAACCAAAGGCAACAAACCGGGGTCATCTGCGGATATCGCACTTGTCTGACAGACGCTGACCGCGCGTTTTGCTGAAATTCTCCCCACCAGCCATTGAGGCTGACCCGGGAGCTCATTGGGACTCCCACCTTTTTGACAAAGGATCCGCCATGAAGCGCCACCCCTTGACACCCGGAATCCGCGCCCTCGCTGCGTTTGCCGGCACGGTTGTGCTTGCGGTACTGGCGGCGGCATCGTTGTTGATGCCCGATGTGACAGTGCAGTCGGTGGATTCGATGCCGCTTTTGCCCAGTGGGCTGGACCAGATCTTTCCCTCCAGTCTGTTTGAGTGAACTTGTGCATGAGGTGGAGTGGTTTAGCACGCCTACTCGCCATGGGTAGCAAAAAGCATAGCATCGGAGTACCATCTGGCGCTGCGCACCGGGATTTTCGGTGGCAATCCAGAATGGAGGACGATCGTGACCACACGTTTTCGAATCTCTGCAAGCCTTTTTTCTGCTCGCTTCTTCGCGTGGCCTGTGGCGGCGACAGCGCTGCTGGTGGCGATGGGGGGATGCACCAGCCCGAGGGATGGCTCACTTGAAGAATTCGCGCGCTGGCATGACGGTGCGCGCGCCCAGGCCCAGGCCGGGGCGCTGAGCTGGAGCGAACTCTACAAGCAGAGTTTTGACCGCCTGACCGCCCTGCCGCCCTCGTTGCAACAAGACACGCGCCTGGAAAACACGGTGCTGTTGTTATCCACCGCCCGCAAATACGAAGCCAATGAGATCACCGCCCAGCAGTTTGCGCTGGAGCGGGAACACATCGAAACGCAATTGCAGGCACGCCTGCGCTAGCCGTTCGCGCCTCAGCGCTGCGGCGCACCCTGCTCCACGATGGCAATGCGCCGACGCAGCGCTGCAGTGGCTTGCTGGTCGCCCGCAGCTTCAGTGCGTTGCACCTGCACACTGAGCCAGGCCATCAACGGTCTGCGCCAGCCCTGGGCAGAGGCTGTGTCAGCAGCGATAGCGATCACCGCCGGGCTGGCACGCCCCGACTGAAACAGCACCCCAGCCGCCACGAGGCGCGACAGCGGGTCTTCCAAAGCGGGCAATGCAGATGCATCGCCCGATGCAGCTACCTTGCGCTGCGCTTCGGGCAGCAAGCCCACGTCCTGGGGCTGTACTCGCCCCCCCAGATAGTCGGCATAAGCGCGCTCGGGCGCGGCGGCGTCGGCGCGCAGTGGTTCAAAGCGCTCGCAGGGGCCAGGTACCAAGCTGGCGACCTGCGCGGCGCAGCGCATCAGTTCCAGGCGGGCCAGCAGGTCTGGGCGGCCCGTGCGGGCCACTTCAGCCCTGGCGCGGTCCCATTCGAGCTGCTCGACGCGGGGGTTGCCCGACAGATAGGCTTCGAGGGCCTTCTGGGCTGAGCCTTGAGCGTTCATCTGCCAGTCGGGCACGGGAGGTTTGCTGGAGCATGCTGACAACAACGCCGCCGCAACGACCACAGCTCCCAGCAATGACACCCGCAGTGGCCTGGCCAGGTGCATGGGCTTCGAAGGGAATGCAGAAACTGAAAAGGGCTTCATGGCAGCTTGAGTTCCGTATCCCGCGCAAAAGGCCATTTGCGGTTGATTTCGTTGACCAGGCTTTCCACCTTGCGCAGATTGCTTTCCACCTCGGCGCGCAAGGCCCCCAGGTCAGTGGTGGCTTCGCGGGCATTGGCGCCAATGGCCTGGGCCTCCACCAGCACCGCGTCCACCTTTTTCAGGCTGGTGCGGGTGTCGGCCAACAAACCATTGAGCTGGGCCACGGTGGCGCGCACCTCAGGTACCAGCGCTTCCTTGCTGCCTTCGGCACCAAATACCTGTTTGTCAGCCCGCGCCGCCATGCCATCCAGGCGCGCCAGCAGGGCATTGGTGCGGTCGAGCGTGGCAACAATTTTCTTCCCGTCGGCCTCATTGCCCATCAGCACTCCCAGCATGCCGCCAGGGCCGTTGAGGCGTTCGGTGAGCGCCTGCACATTGGTCAGGCTGCTGCCCAGGGCAGCGTCCTGCGCCGTGAGCGCATTGAGGTTAGACAGCAGTTCGCGCGCCGAGGCCATGAGCTGCGGGATTTCGGCGGTGGCGTCGCCACGCAGCACGGGGCGCACGGCACCATCGGGCAGGAGCTTGTCGTTCAGCATGCCGGTGTAGGCGCGGATATTGGTGCCACCCACGATGCCCCGCACCAGGGTGAACACGCTGGATTCACGCAGCCAGTGCGCGTCCTTGCGGGGCACGTCCACGATGATGCGGGCGTTGCCGGTTTCGGCCAGTTCGATACGGCGCACGCGGCCAATGGGGAAACCCGAGAACGTCATGTCCATGCCCACCACCACGCCTTCAGAGTCGTCGGCCGTCAGCACCAGGGTCTGCGTGGGCTCGAACGCACCACGCGCATACAGCAGGTACAGGCCCGACCCGACGATGAGGGCCAACGTGAACAGCAGCAATGCCGCCGCCTTGATCTCCAGGTAGGCCACCGGGCGCAGGGTTTCCACGGGCGGCACGTCGGTGGCAGGAGAAGCCGGGGCTGGCCCTGGGGGCGGCGTTTGGCGGGCGTTGTGGTTCTCGTCGTTCATGGTGCCGGAAGGTGGGTCGCCGTAAAGGGACGGGGCAGTCGGGTGTCAGCAGACATCGGTCAGTAGTAGTTGCCCATGAGCGAGGCCACCTCGATCATCAGCAGCACGGCAAACATGCGGGCCAGGCCGCCCAGCTCTGAATCGGGCTGGGTACGGTCGCCCGTGTCGTACAGGCCTGCCGCCATGGGGATCAGCGCCACGGCGAGGCTGAAGAACACTGTCTTGAGCGCGAACACCATCGTCACGCTGGGCGTGAACACCTGACCAAACATGCGGGTGTAGCTGGGCAGCCCCGCCAAGTTGAAACCATACACCCCCAGGTACGCCAGCACCAGGGCCACCACACAGCTGAGCGCGGCGAGCGTGATGCAGGCGAACACCCCAGCGATCACGCGCGGCAGAAGCTCTATGCGCACCGGGTCCGAGCCGTGGGCGCGCAGCGCGTCGAACCGTCCGGTTTGCCGCAGCCGCGTGATCTGCGAGCCATTGGGGATGGTGCAGCGCATGGCCACGAACAGCGCCGCCGTGAGCGGGATCAGCTCCAGCACCAGCACGCGGATCACCATCTCCAGTGCATAGCGCGACAGGCCATAGCTGAGCGCCGTGACCACCACGATGCGCGTGAGCACCAGGCTGATCAGGGCAGCCAGCACCGTAAAGCCGAGCAGCACCGGGGCGGTGTCGAGATACAGGTGGCGTGCCAGCGCCCTGCGCGTGCCCTTGCCATAACTGGACGGCGACAGCACCAGCACCAGCACCACCGCCCCCAGATACAAGATGCGCCACCAGGCGACCGCCCAGCGCCGCGCGGTGTTCCACACACGTTCGGGCAGGGAGAGGCCGGGCAAGCGCGAAATCATGGTCGGATCATAGCGGGGCACTCACAGAGAGCGTTGACGGTGGACTGCCATAGAAATTTTCGATGTTTTTGGCATCTAGCGCTTGATAGACAAGCGCAAACAGCTATTATTTTTATAGCATTTCAAACACAGAAGAAACGGCTCCTCACATCCTTGCGAAAGCTGGTGCTTGCAAGCGCCCACGGCAGACCGGGCTACACATGCCGCTTTGCCGCAGCGGTGGCGAACGGCACAGCGGGCTGCGCATCCGCACGCGCGTGCAGGGCTTCGATGATGTGACAGTGGGCATCTGTCCCATCGCAGCGGTTGCGCAGCGCGAGCAGGTCGGCCTCCAGCGTCTGCAGCTCTGCCAGGCGGGCACGCACATGCTGCAGATGGTCATCCAGCGTGTCGCGTGCGGCGTCGCAGTCTTCTTTGCGGCTCCAGTCCAGTGCCAACAGGGTGCGCACTTCATGCAGCGACATGTCCATGGCCCGGCAAAGGCGGATGAAGCGCAGCTGGTGCACGTCCGCGCCGCTGTACAGGCGGTAGCTGTTGTCGCCCCGCACGCCGGGGGGCAACAGCCCCTCCTTCTCGTAGTAGCGAATGTTGGCGGCAGACACCCCAGACTGCAGGGCGGCCTCACCAATGCGAAACTGCACAGCGTTCTGATCCATGGCTTGACCTTAAAGTGACTTCAAGGTTTCCAATCATGCCATCGCTTTCAAAACTGCACGGAGAAACCCCCATGTCTGCCCACTGCCACGACGACCATTGCGCTACTGGCCCTGCCGCCGCCGACCCGCGCTACCGCCGTATCTTGTGGATAGCACTTGTCGTCAACGCTGCCATGTTTGTGGTAGAGCTGGGGGCGGGTACCCAGTCGGGCTCGGCATCGCTGCTGGCCGATGCCATCGATTTTTTGGGGGATGCCGCCAACTACGGCCTGTCGCTGTGGGTGCTGGCCATGGCCCTCACTTGGCGCGCCCGCGCCGCCCTGGTCAAGGGGGCCAGCATGCTGGCGTTTGGCGTGTTCGTGATTGGGCGCGTGGCCTGGGGTGCGTGGCAGGGCACACCGCCCGAGCCCTTCACCATGGGCAGCGTGGGCCTGCTGGCGCTGGCGGCCAACCTGGGCGTGGCCGCCCTGCTCTATGCCTACCGGGAGGGCGACGCCAACATGCGCGGCGTGTGGCTGTGTACCCGCAACGATGCGCTGGGCAACCTGGCGGTGATGGGTGCTGCCCTGGGCGTGTTGGGCACCGGCACCGCCTGGCCCGATCTGGCGGTGGCGGCCATCATGGCAGGCCTGGCCATCAGCGGCGGCTGGAGCGTGATACGCCATGCGCGGCAAGAGCTGGCCAGCACCACCGCACAGCCACAACCGCAAGGGCACTGATCCATGCGCGTGCACCTATCGACTCCGTTGAGCGCCCCGCCTGAATGGGTGGCTGCGCAGCTGCGAAGCACCGCTGTGTTCCGCCACATCACCGCGCCGCTCATCCAGTTTCACCCCGCACGGGGCACAGAATGGCCCACGCACTGGGCGCCCGGCGAGCTGGCGCTGCACATGCGGTTGCTGGGCGTGCTGCCCATGGGCCCGCAAACCGTGCGCATCTCCATCGAGCCGGCTGCACAAAGGGGCGGCTGGCCCACGCTGCGCGACAACGGAGAAGGCGTGCTCATGCGCCGCTGGGACCACCGCATCACCCAGCAGCCCCTGCCCGATGGCCGCACGCTGTACACCGATGACATCGAGGTAGTTGCGCGCCACCTGCCCTGGCTGATGACGCCGCTGAGCGCCCTGTTTGCCCAGGTGTTCTACCGGCACCGCCAAAGGCGCTGGCGCCAACTGGCCGCGCAGCATGCCGCCGAGGGTACCGCCCCCACCGCGCTGCACAGGCGCGCCGCGTTCAACCACCTGCTGGCCAGCTTTGCCCGCCAGCCTGACGCGCCCTCCACCCAGCGTTGGCGTTGGCTGGAGGCCGCCCATGTGCTGGGACAGACCTCATTGCCCCTGCACTGGGGGTCACACACCGCCATGCTGCGCTACGCCCTCGCACTGGGAGATGCGCGCGAGGCCACCGGCCAGCTGCTGCGGCTGGCCCTTGTGCCCCTGGGGCACCTGCTGGCACGGCTGCCGTTGGGCAACATCGGGCGCTCCCACGTGAGTGCTTTCCGGCCCATGGTGCCAGCGGCGGAAGTCACTGTGCTCATGGACCAGGCGCTGGAGGAAACGGCGATCCACCCCATGCAGCCGGACGACCACGGCGGCTGAAAACTGCACACCCGGCTTCCCCAGTCGCAGCCTGTGCACTCAGAGTTTGGAGGAGCGCCCCGCACGCCCTGGCTTGAGGGGTGCCCTGGCTGGCTTTGCAGCGGCCTGCTCCAGCCAGAGCAGGCTGTCCATCTGCGATAAAAAATGCCGCAGGTAGTCCGGCGACAGCGACCGCATCAAGGCCAGGGAGCGCAGCATGAGGCGGTGCGCATTCAACGGCCCAGCGTTTTCCGGCCCACGCGTGAAGGCCTGGGCCACCTGCTGTTCCGCAGCAATCTTGGACCAGACTTCGCTGAAGCGGCGCACGCTCTTCATGTCCGACACACTGGCGCCACCGCCCACCAGCACGCTGTCTGCGTCGGCCTGGGCGCGGGTACTGAGATCGCGGTTCAGTTGCGCCAGTGCAGATGGTGCACCGGCTGGCGCTGTGGCGGCCAGTGGCTGGCGGGGAGGTGTCCGGGTGCGCCTGGCGTAGTCCACCAAGGCGGCCTGCAGCCTGCGGGCCAGCACCTGCTGTACGGCGGGGGGCTGCGCAGGCAGGCGCGCGGCCAGCACCTCCAGATACCGAAAGCGCACCGGGTCGTGGTGCTGCGCGCCTTCGGCCCGCAGGGACTCCAGGGTGGGCTCACTCATTGCGGGCGGGCTTGGCCTGGGCAGCGCGGGGTACGGGGGCCATCTCCACGCGGCGGTTCTGTGCCCGCCCCTTTTCGTCGGCGTTGTCTGCCACCGGCTGCTCGGCGCCAAAGGCCGCAGCAAACACCTGGGACGAGGGCATGTCCTCTTCGATCAGGGCGCGGGTCACGGTCAACGCGCGCTGGGCCGACAGCTCCAGGTTGTCGGCAAAACGCTGGTGGCGCCCTTGCAGCAGCGTGGTGTTGTCGGTAAAGCCACTCACCATCAGCATCTCGTCACGTTCGCGCAGGTACACCTGCAGCGGCTGCACCAGGCTCTGGAGCAGTTGCCGGCCTTCAGGGCGCAACTCGGCAGAGCCTGCCGCAAACAGCACGCTGCCGCTGATGCCGATACGGCCTTCGTTGACCGTCACACGGCCGCTGGCCAGCGGAATTGCCAGTGCTTTTTCCAGCGCCATGCGGCGCTTTTCTTCCATCTGCCGCTTTTCCACTTCCTGTTTGAGGCTGGCCACCAGGTCGATCTGCACTACCAGCACGCCTACCAGAATCAGCACAAACGCACCCAGCAAGCCCGCCATGAGGTCGCCGAACACGGCCCACACCGGGGCCGTCTGTTCGGTGGCATCGTCCAGCGTGTCGTCCAGGCCGGTCACGCAGTCACTCCCTGCACCGCTGCGGCCATCTGCCCGTTGAGGCGGCGCAGGTCTTCCACGATGCCCTGCTGCGAAGAAATGCTCAGGTCGATCACCTCGCGGGCCTGCGCCACGTAGTAGGCAAGCTGCTCGTCACTGCGGCTCATCGACTGGCCAATGGCGCCTTCGATGCGCTGCAGGCTGTCCATCAGCTTTTCGTTGCTGGCCGTGAACAGCTCCACGCCATGGCCAAAGGACTCACCCAGGCTCGACAGCTCCACCGCGCTGGCGGCCACGTGTGCCGACACTTCATCGACCTTGCCCGCCTGCGCGCCGAGCGCCTGGGCAAACTCCTGCCCCGCCTGCTCCAGCACCGAGGCCGCAGACCCCACCAGCGATTCAATGGCCGCGCGCTGCTGCCCGGCGGCTTCGTTCACCGATTGGAGCAACACACCCAGCTGCTCCATCATGGCCGTGCGCTCTGCCAGTGCCGCGTTGTCGCGTTCGCTCAGGTGGGTCATCTCCTGGCGCAGCTGGGTGATCACCTCGGCCGCGGCCTGCGGCACATCCGACGCCGTCTGCAGCAATCGCGTGAGCGGGGCTTCCAGCGCAGACCCCAGCGTGGCCAGGTGCCCGGCCACGGCGGCCTGCAGCGCATCGAGCCGCTCCACTGCGGCCTGGCCACGTGCCGCCTCGGCATCCCGCAGCGCCACCAATTCCGTGCGCCACACGCCCGCCAGCGCATCCATGCGCTGGGCCTGGGTGTCGGCCCATCGGGCTTCGGCCTCTATGCGGGTGTGCAACAGTGCGTCCGACTGGTCCATCAACCGGGCGGCACCGACCAGGGCATGGTGGACCTGCTCGGTCATGCGCTCGGTGAGCTGCGCCGCAGCGCCCTCCAGCGCCTGGCACACGCCGCGCTGATGCTGCGCCGTTTGTTCGCCCACCTGCTGCCATTGCTCCGCCAGTCGGCTGGCCATGCCCTCCATGGACTGGCTCCAGCCCGCAAGGCGCTGCTGATCCGCCACTGCCTGGTCGGCCTGCGTTTTCTCCACCGTCTGTTCCAGCGAGGCCAGCAGCGCCGTGGTGCGCTGCTCGAAGGCCTGCGATGCCGTCTGCAGCGACTGGTCGAGCTGGGTGGCAGCGCCTTCCAGCGCCAGGCACACGCCCTGCTGGTGCTGTGCGGTTTGCTCGCCCACCTGTTGCCATCGCTCCGCCAGTGTGCTGGCCATGCCCTCCATGGACCGGCTCCAGCTTGCGAGGCGCTGCTGGTCGGCCGCCAACTGGGCCGCCTGTGATTGGGCCACAGTCTCTTGCAATGAGGCCAGCAGCGCCGTGGTGCGCTGCTCAAAGGCCTGCGATGCCGTCTGCAGTGACTGGTCGAGCTGGGTGGCAGCGCCTTCGAGCGCCTGGCAGACGCCGCGCTGCTGCTGCGCCGTTTGTTCACCCGCAAGCTGCCATTGCTCCGCCAGTCGGCTGGCCATGCCCTCCATGGACTGGCTCCAGCCCGCAAGGCGCTGCTGGTCGGCCGCCAGTTGGGCCGCCTGTGATTGGGCCACAGTCTCTTGCAACGTGGCTAGCAGCGTCGTGGTGCGCTGCTCTAGCGTCTGCGTGATGGACTGCAGCGCGCTGCCCAACTGCACCGCCTGCTGGTCCTGCGTCTGCGTGTGGCGGTCCAAGGCCTCCGTCCAGGTGTCCGCCACCTGGCGGGCCGTGCCCTCCCATTGGGCCGTGAGGGCGTGCATCTGCACGCCAGTGGCCTCGCGCAGCCGCTGGTGCGAGCGCTCAGCCTCTTGCGCCAGCGTTGCCATGGCCTGCTCCACCACCGGGCGGATCGTCTCACCCGCCATGCGGGCGCTGGCGCCCAGGCTGTCGTGCAGGGATGCCCCCACGGTGGTGGCCAGCTGGGTGTAGGCCGCTGCCGCCTCGCGGTGAAACACCTGCTGTTGGTCTTGCAGTTGGCCGTTCAACTGCTCGTGGCGGCGCTCCAGCCCTTCCATCAGGCCTTGCAGGCGCTCAGCAATCAGCGGCATGGCCTGCGCCTGGGCCTGCAGGGCCTCGAACATTTCCTGGCGCCGGTGGGCCGCCGAGAAGGGGCGCAGCTCGCTGGCGATGCGGGCATCGAGCGTGCGCAACGCTGCCAGCCGTTCGCGGCGGCACAGGGCGGACATCAGCCCCAGCATGGCCGACGCTGCCACCCCGGCCACCGAGGTGCCGAACGACAGGCCCAGCCCCTTGATGGGCGCGGCCAGCGCCGCCCGGATAGACTCCAAGCTGGACGAGGCCTCCAGTGCGAAAACCGCGCCATTGAAGGTGACCACCATGCCCAGGAAGGTGCCCAGCATGCCCAGCATGACCAGGAGCCCCACCAGGTACGGCGCCAGCGCAGGCCCCGGCAGGGGCACACGCTCCCCGTCGATCCGCTGGCGAACCGGGTTGCGCAAGGACGAATGCAGGCGCTCCAGCCAACCACCCAGGTCCACCAGGGGCTGCTGCCCCAGCCCGGCCAGCGCAATGGACAGCGACGAAGTCGCGGCCCGGAACTGCATCAGCTCATAGGCTCCCACCACGTAGACGGCAGCAATCACCACCGTCATGGCCAGCGCCAGAGGGCTCGACCCGACAAACCCCCATCCCACCCAGCCCACCACCGCCAGGCCCACCGCAAAGATGGCGGCCATCACACTCTTGTTCATTCGATCATTCCTGTTACCCGTTCCGAGGTCTTCGTGGTTGTGGGGGGACGGTGGGTGGTGCGGCGATGGGAGTCATGGCTCTGCGCCGCTTCCAGCAAACCAGCAAGGGGCTCCAGCCGCACCTGCAGCTCGGCCAGCAGCAGCGCCCGCAGGTCCTGCTCGAAGGCAAACAACCAACCGCCCGGCAGCGCCCAACGCTGCGGCTCATCGTCTCGCCCTGCAGCCTCCAGCTGCTGCTGGTGGGCTGCGCGCAGATGGGACAGGCGCCGCTCCAGATGGCCGGGTAGCGACGCCCACAGCCTTTGCTCACGCGCACCCAGCATCTGGTCCATCACCGCATCCAGCAGGGCCAGCCGACGCAGGCCCTCGGGGCCCATCGACAAGCTCTGCCGAATCAGCGCGCGCAAGGCAGCCAGTCTGGCATCCATCTGCTTTTGTAGCGCCAGATAACGCGCCGCGTGGACTGCAAAATCTGCCCCGGCCTCGGGGTCCGGGCCGTCGACAGGGGTGTTGTCGGCACGCTCGCGCACGGGTTTGGCAGGCGCGGCCTTGGCCGTGACCAAGTCCGTCAACTCGGCCCGGGTGGACTGAAGGCTGGCCTGCAATGCGCGCACATCCACCGTCCCCCGCCCCAGCGTAGTGACAGCCGGGGTTTGGCTGGACTCCAGAGCATGCAGCGCCCGACTGAGCTTGACCGCATCCACGGTACTGAGCCACTGGCTGAGTTGCTCCGCCACATCCTGGCGCGCCGATCCACCTTGTGGCTGCGTCCATTGCTGGAGCAAAAGCACAAGTCTGGAGCTGTTGAGTCGGTGGGGCTGGTACATCAATCTGAGGCGTCCATGGCACCGGCCCCCCGAAGGGTGGCGGGCGTCAGGGAGCAAGTCCCCGCAATGGGCAAAGCCCGCTATTTTCGCAGGAACGCTGCCGCCCCAGCCCCACATGGCTGTGCGTTGCAGGTGTTACATCTAAAGCAGATTGCAAGAATCGGCCAAAAAACAGCCAAGGAGCGGGTCAGTTTTTCCAGGACCGAGCCCCCACAGACACGCCGCTTCTTGATGGCGGACAAGTCCGGCACAGGGCTTGCATGGTCCAATCTGCGACTCTTTCCCCTGACCGGCACCCGCCGCCCTGCCCGCCTGCGCTCACCATGTCCAACCCGCCTGCACCCCACGCCCCTTCCCTGCCAAACCCTGCGCAAGTGGCCGCTCCTGTGGTGGTGCCGCACACGCTCACGGAAGATGCTGTGGCCATCTTCACCGGCGTGCTGCTCATTTCCGTAGGGGTTGCTTTTTTCACCAGCGCAGGCCTGCTGACCGGGGGAACCGCAGGCCTTGCGTTCCTGTTGCACTACGCCACGGGTATCGGCTTTGGCAAGATCTTCTTTTTGCTGAACCTGCCCTTTTACTGGCTGGCCCTGCGCAAGCTGGGACGCGCATTTACGGTCAAGACGTTTATTGCCGTGCTGCTGTTGTCGCTGCTGACCGAACTGCAGACTCAATTTCTGGAGTTTGCGCAGTTGCAGCCGCTGTATGCGGCCGTGGCAGGCGGGTTGATCACGGGCACGGGGTTTCTGGTGCTGTTTCGCCACCGTTGCAGCCTGGGGGGCGTGGGCATTGCCGCGCTGTACCTGCAGGACCGGTACGGATGGCGCGCCGGCAAGATCCAGATGGCGGTGGACTGCTGCATCGTGCTGCTGGCGCTGTGGACGGTGGAACCCCTGCGCGTTGCCTGGTCCATTGCCGGGGCCGTGGCGCTCAACCTGGTCCTGGCGATGAACCATCGGCCCGGGCGCTACATGGCGGTGTAAGCCGGGCCAGAACACACGGGCCAGAACTCAAACAGAGGCTGCCCGTGCCTGCAGGTACTGCTCCAGCACCCCGATAGGCACCGGGCGGCTGAACAGGTAACCCTGAAAGAGCGCGCAGCCGTGCTTTTCCAGAAACGCCCGCTGCGCGTCCGTCTCCACGCCTTCGGCGATCACGTCGATTCCCAGGCTCTGCGCCATGCCGATGATGGTCTGCACGATCAGCGCATCGGTGTGCTGAATGCCAATGTTGCGCACAAAGCTCTGGTCGATCTTGAGCTGGTCCAGCGGCAGACGCGTGAGGTAGGACAGCGATGACTGCCCCGTGCCAAAGTCGTCCAGAGAAAACCGCAGACCCAGGGCGCGCAATGCGTTCATCTTCGCGATGGTGTCGTCCACGTTGTCCAGCGCCAGGCTTTCCGTCAGTTCCAGCTTCAAACGGTCGGGCCGCGCACCGGTTTGCAGCAACACGGTGCGAATCTGCTCCATGAAATCGGGCTGTCGGAACTGCCGCGCGCTCACGTTCACGGACAACTGCAGCTGTTCCGTGGCGAGGTTGCCCTGCCAGCGGCGCAACTGAGCACACGCGGTCTGCAACACCCACAGGCCTATGGGCAGTATGAGCCCCGTTTCTTCGGCCAAAGGGATGAACTCATAAGGGGGGACCATGCCGCGCTCCGGGTGTTGCCAGCGGATCAGCGCCTCGGCCCCGACAGGGCGTACACCACAGCCCACCTGGATCTGGTAGTGCAGCAAAAACTGCCCGGCAGCCAACGCAGTGCGCAGGTCGTTTTCCAGTGCAGCGCGGGCAGAGACCGCCGCCTGCATCATCGGATCAAAGAACCGGATCGCGTTGCGCCCCGCTGTTTTTGCGGCGTACATGGCCAGGTCGGCGTGTTTGACGACGTCTTCCACCGTTTGGCTTTGGCCGCTGAACAGCACGGTTCCCACACTGGTCGTGCTGTGCACATGGTGCAAGGCAAGCTGGTAAGGCTGGTTCAGGGCGGCAAGTATTTTCTCGGACACATTCTGTGCCTGCTCAGCCGCGTCGGTGGCAAGCGCATCCAGGTCTTCCAGCAGCACCAGAAACTCATCGCCGCCCAGGCGGGCCACGGTGTCGCCTTCGCGCACACATCCCGCCAGACGCTGCGCAACCTGCTGCAGCAAGACATCGCCCATGTCATGGCCCAGTGTGTCGTTCAGGGTCTTGAAGTGGTCCAGATCGAGGCACAACAGCGCGCCATGCAGGCCGGTGCGCGCACTGGTGGCAAACGCCTGCTGCAGACGGTCCAGCATGAGGCGGCGGTTGGGCAGGTGTGTCAGCGGGTCATAAAAGGCCAGATGCTCGATCTCGCGCGCGGCCTGGGCACGCTGGGTGATATCGCTGAGCGTGCCGACATAGTGGGTGACTTCGCCCCCATCGTCCGTGACGGCTGTGATGCCCATGAAGTGGAGGTTGACCGCCCCGCTTTTGCAGCGGTTCCAGATTTCGCCTTTCCATTCACCGGTGTCCGAGAGGCTGCCCCACATGGCGTCGAAAAAGGCCTTGTCATGGTGGCCCGAAGCGAGAAGGCTGGAACGCTTGCCCACTGCATCTTCCGCGCTGTAGCCCGTAATTTTGGTGAAGGCCCTGTTCGTGCGCAGGATGACGGTCTCTCGGTCGGTGACGATCATGCCCTCCTGCGACTCAAACGCAATGGCCGCAATGCGCAGTTCGTTTTCATCGCGCTTGCGCGCCGTGATGTCCTTGCCCACGCCCCGGTAGCCGCAAAATGTTCCGTTCACGTCAAAAATGGGTGTGCCGCTCACCGAAAGCCAGTGCAGCTGGCCCGAAAGGTCTTTCCGCTGGAACTCGAAATCGCGGAACTCCTGATGGCGTTCCAGCAGCTCGCGGTGCTCCTGCCAGCGGGCTTCGCTCACCCCAGGGCCTGCCAACTCCCAGCGCGTCTTGCCCATGTACGCGGCCGCCTCCTGCAGCAGACGGTCTTTGTCGCTTCCGTCCACATGGGTCAGGCGGAACTGGGCGTCCTGTTCCCAGTACCAGTCAGACGACAAGATGGTCAGGGTGCGAAAGCGCGCTTCGTTGTCTTCCAGTTGCTTGCGCACGCGGTAGGCCTCGGTCACGTCGCTGAACACCAGCACGACACCGACAATCTGCCCCTGCGCATTGCGAATGGGCGCAGCGCTGTCCGCAATCTGATATTCGGCACCGTCCCGCGCGAGCAAGGTCGTGTGGTTGCTCAGCCCCACCACCTCGCCCTTGGCCACCACCATCCGCACCGGATCGACCACCGGCTCCCGCGTGCTGGCATTGACGATGCGAAACACGTCCGTCAGCGGCTTGCCCAGTGCCTCGGGCAACGGCCAGCCTGTCAGGCGTTCGGCCACTGCATTCATGCGTGTGATATGGCCCTGCGCATCCGTGGCCACCACCCCATCACCAATGGAATGCAGCGTGATGGACAGGTTTTCCTCACTCTGGCGCAACTGGGCCTCGGCGCTCTGGCGCGTAAGCGCCATGCGGTCAAAACGCTGACCCAACTCGGTCAACTCTGCCAGGCCGGTGGCGAGGGGCTGGGGGGCATAACGGCCCTGGGCCAGTTCGTCGGTGGCGTCCAACAGGCGCCGCAATGGTTTCATCACGCCCCGCCGCACGCCCTGCTGGGCCAGCAGGAAAGACAGCGCAAGGCCAGCCAGCAAGAAGGCCACCTCGGTCCACATGTTGCGGTTGGCAGTGGCGTAGAGCTGGTCCAGTGGCACAGCCAGACTCATGGTGGCAACCGTTTTTCCACCCGACTCTATGAGCGGCTGAAACACCATCAACTGGTGTGACCCGGCCGCATTGCTGCGCTGAAGCACCCCTTCGGCAGAGCGCTGCAGCGCCGCGCTGAAATCTGCATCGGCCAACTGGGTTCCGAGTTCGGCCCCATCGGGCGGAAAACGCGCCACCACGCGCCCATCGGCGTCGGTCACACGCGCCACGGCGCCGGGTGGCAGGCCCAGATCGGCAAGCCGCAGGCTCCACCACTCCAGCGACACCACGGCCACTGCAGCGCCCACCACCTCCTGGCTGCCCGGCGGGACCACAGGCACCGCAAAATTGACGCTCGCAACCTGGGCAGCCCGGTCGATCTGAAAAGCCCCCACCGAGAACTCCCGGGCGGTGATGGCGTGCTGGAAATAGGGCCGGTTCGCCACGTTCACGGGCGCCTTCAACGGGCGGGCATTGCACAGCAGATCGCCACTGGCCTGTGGCACACCAATGTTGACGTAAGTGGCGTTGAGCGACAGCACCTCGGCCAGGTACCTTCCACACTCGGGTTCCGCCGGCCGGTGCACCGAGGGCATGGCAGCAAGCTTCTGCAGAAAATCGCGGGTGTTCTGAATCAGGCGCTGCTGGCTGGCTGCCACGGCCCGCAGCGTGCCCAAAGCCTGGTTCTCTGCGGCGGCGATGGCGTCCATGCGGTGCGACCGTGCCTGGTAAACCGCCAGCAGCACGGCGGGCAGGGTCGCCACCAGAACCAGCCAGCGGATTCGCGCAGACAACGTACTCCAGGTTCCCACCAGCCAGGAAGGCATACCGACCTTTCGTCTTGCACAGTCATTCCAGGCACCGCAGGGCCAGGAGATGCACCGAACGCATTGTTACATCGTAAGCCGAACCGCCCTACATCTGCACCCCCATTTGCCCGCAGTGCCTGGTGGCCGCCCCAAGGGCCGGGGGCCGGGGGCCGGGGGCCGGGGGCCGGAGATGTAACCTTTTGGGAACCTTGGGGCGTGCCGCCGTATCATTGGGACATGCGTCGCGGCCTCTATTTCGTGTTGATGGTGGTGCTGGTCCTGCGGGGACTTACCGGCACCGCCATGGCCGCCGGGGTCTTGCCGCCCCTGCTTCCTGCTAGCGCGCCGCATGCGCAGGAGCACAGCCACGTGGTGGCAGCCGAAGCGGCATACCCTACCTCACAAGAGCACAGGACTGACCAGGCCACAGAGGCCGTGGCTGCAGAAATGCAGGAAGGCAGTCACACCATCGCCCATCACGATGACCATGCCGTGCATGGTGCTGCGGCATCCGCGTGTGATGGTGAACTGGTGGGATGTGCTGCACACGATCACCACTCTGCCGCATGTTCCGCCTGCGAAATCTGCCATTCGGCAATGCTCGACGCCGCCCCGGCAGCGTCCTGCGCTCTCCGCCGCCCGGGCACCGCGCTGCCCACGGCGTCTGCACGGTTTGACAGTGCGCCTCCCGCACTGACCATCAAACCACCCATCGCCTGATCTCCAACGCCCGAAGTGCGTCTGCCACAGCCTGAGCCCCCCTGAAACAGGGTGGCCCGGGCGGTAGCGCAACACCTTTTTCGTCCGTTGTCTGGAGATCGCCATGCGCGCGCCTGCTTCATTTCCGTATCCCGCTTCATCGCCCCCGCGAACCGTCTGCCTTGTGCTGCTGGCACCGCTGCTTTCGCTGGCCCAGGGCCTTGCTCCCACACCCAGCCATCCTCTGGCACCGGCTGCCGACGCTGCCCATGTTGGTGCCTCGACGGCTCCACTGGCCCACCCCGCCCTCGTCCCACAACCCCCATTGCCCAGCGCGCCCCCATCGCCCCGGTCATGGCGCGAGGCGCACGAGGCGGTGGCTGCCTTTCCCAGGGGGCATGCCGACATCGTCGCCTGGGAGGCTCGGCAGAGCGCCCAGCCCGCCACACCCCCGTCCACCGTCGAAGGGCACAAAAGCCCCCACAGTCATCACCACGGGCTCCACGGCAGCAGCAGCAACGGCCAGTCCGCTTCACCCACGCCGATGCACCAACGCCACCACGCACCGGGAGGCAAGCCATGAACCTCCCCGCCAAAATGCCGCACATTTCTCCACACCTTTCCCCACGCCTGTCCCCGCGCCTTTGCCTGCTGGCCGCTGCAGCCGTACTGGCCGGTTGCGCCAGTGTCTCGCCCGATGGCCTGCGCGGTGACGTCGCCAATCTCGCTGCGGGCCGCACCGGGGGCGTGCAAGCGAGCCTGCCTGCAGCGGACCCTGCCGCCCGCGCCTCTGCGGAAAAATCCGTCGAAGGCTGGCTGGCACAGCCCTTGACACAAGACGCTGCCGTGCGCATTGCCCTGCTCCACAACCCCGGCCTGCAAGCCCGCCTGGCCGCACTGGGCGTAGCCGACGCTGAGCGCGTGCAGGCCATCACCCTGCCCAACCCGCACCTTGCGCTGGGGCGATTCACCAACAGCCACGAGCGCGAAATCGAGCGCACCCTGGCCTTCAGCCTGATTGACCTCATCACCCTGCCCTGGCGCACCGCGCGCCAGGCCGAGCGCCTGCAGATCGCGACGCTGCAAGCCGCGCAGGACGTGGTGACGCTTGCCGCCGACACCCGCCGCGCCTGGCTGCGTGCCGTGGCCGCGGAGCAAATAGCCGCCACTCACGACCGCATGGTCGAGGCGGCCGAGGCCGGGGCCGAGCTGGCCCGCCGCATGGTACAGGTGGGCAACTGGAGCCGTCTGCAGCAGGCCCGCGAGCAGGCCGTGCTGCAAGAGGCCACCCGCCAGCGCGCCCGCGCCCGCCTTGCCGCAGCCACCGAACGCGAGCAGCTCAACCGCCGCATGGGCGTGTGGGGGCTGCAGACGCATTACCAGCTGGCCAACCAGCTGCCGCCCCTGCCAGCCAGCGCCTTGCCCGCGGAAGGCATCGAAGCCACCGCCCTGCGCGAACGGCTTGATGTGCAGGCGGCCCGCCGCCAACTCGACACCCAGGCCACCCGGCAGGGCTGGAGCCGCGCGGGCGCGGTGTTTGGCGACATCGGCCTGGCGTACAGCCGCAACACCGCCACCGAGCGCGAAAGTGGCCACCGCGACACCACACGCGGCTGGGAGATCGAGCTGCCCCTGCCCCTGTTCGACTGGGGCGGCGCAGCACGCACCCGCGCCCAAGCCGAGGTAGAGCAAAGTGCCGCCCAGCTGCAGGACACCGCCGTGCGCGCCCGCAGCGAGGTGCGCGCCGCCTGGCTCACCTACCGCACCGCGCTCGACCTGGCACGCCAGCAGCAGGCTGAGGTGGTACCCCTGCGCCAGCTCATCAGCGACGAGACCACCCTGCGCTACAACGGCATGCTGGCCAGTGTGTGGGACATGCTGGCCGAAGCGCGCAACAGCACCCAGGCCGTGGCCAACGCCATCGAAGCACAGCGCGACTTCTGGCTGGCCGAGACCGATCTGCAGCTCGCACTCACCGGCACATCGCCAGGCGCCCTGCAGGGCCTCGCATCGGGCCCCGCAGCCTCCACCACCCCACAAGGCCACTGACATGAACCGCCGCAATTTCTTCTCCGGCGCCGCCACGGCAGTGGCCGCAGCCTCCGTCAGCCGCGTGGCCCTGGCCGCGCTGCCCGAGCCCGCCATGCAGTCCAGCGCCGACACCGCGCCGCCGCAGCACCCGCCCACGGGCCGCCCCTACAACCCGGTGGTCACTTTGAATGGCTGGACCGCCCCCTGGCGCATGAACGCAGGCGTCAAGGAGTTCCACCTGGTGGCCGAACCCGTGGTGCGCGAGGTGGCGCCCGGCTTCATGGTCAACATGTGGGGCTACAACGGCCAGAGCCCCGGCCCCACCATCGAGGTGGTTGAAGGCGACCGCGTGCGCATCTTCGTCACCAACCGCCTGCCCGAGCACACCACCATCCACTGGCACGGCCAGCGCCTGCCCAACGGCATGGACGGCGTGGGCGGACTCACCCAGCCCGCCATACAGCCCGGCAAGACCTTTGTGTACGAGTTTGTGGCGCGCCGCCCCGGCACCTTCATGTACCACCCGCATGCCGACGAAATGGTGCAGATGGCCATGGGCATGATGGGCCTGTGGATCACCCACCCGAAGGCCGCGCACCCGCACATCGCCAAGGTGCAGCGCGACTACGCCTTCTTGCTCAACGCTTTTGACGTGGAGCCCGGCAGCATGACCCCCAAGGTCAACACCATGCTGGACCACAACATCTGGTGCTGGAACAGCCGCGTGTTCCCCGCCATCAGCCCGCTGGTAGCGCGGCAGGGTGAGCGCGTGCGCATGCGCATCGGCAACCTCACCATGACGAACCACCCGATTCACATCCACGGCCACGAATTCGAAGTGACCGGCACCGACGGCGGCCCCGTGCCCAAAAGCGCGCGCTGGCCTGAGGTGACGACCGACGTGGCCGTGGGCCAGATGCGGCAGGTCGAGTTCATTGCCGACGAACTGGGCGACTGGGCCCTGCACTGCCACAAGAGCCACCACACCATGGGCGCCATGGGGCACGACGTGCCGACCATGATCGGCGTGGACCACCGGGGCCTGGTGGGCAAGATCCAGAAGATCGTGCCCGACTACATGGTGATGGGCGAGCGCGGCATGGCCGACATGGGTGCGATGGAGATGCCGCTGCCGGACAACACCTTCCCCATGATGACCGGCACCGGCCCCTTTGGCCCGCTGGAGATGGGCGGCATGTTCACCACGCTCAAGGTGCGCGCCGACCAGCCTGCGGGCGATTACCGCGACCCTGGAGACTTCAAGCAACCTGCGGGCACGGTGGCCTACGAATGGCAGGGTGCCCCCGCCAGCACACCACGCCCCGCCCGCGCAGACACCCCAGGCACCGCGCCCGGCGCAGCGAGCGCACGCAAGCCCGCTGCCAGCGGCCACCAGCACTGAACCTCCCCATCAGCACACACCATGAATACTATTAAATTGATAGCTACTTGCGCCTTATGGATAAGCGCTAGCACCTCTTTTGCCCATGAAAACGCCCATCACACCGCATCGAACAGCCCGGTGGCCAAGGAGCAAAAGGACTGGGGCATCGCAGGCGACGCCAAGGCCGTGCGCCGCACCATCACCGTCCGCATGACCGACGACATGCGCTTTGCGCCGAATCACATCGAAGTGCGTGAGGGCGACACCGTGCGGCTGCGTGCCGAGAACAAAGGCAAGGTGTTGCACGAGATCGTGATCGGCACCAAGGCCGAGCTGAACCAGCACGCCGAGATGATGAAAAAGCACCCCGGCATGGAACATGACGAGCCCTACATGGCCCACGTGGCGGCGGCCAAGACCGGTGACATCGTGTGGCACTTCAACCGCGCCGGGAGTTTTGACTTTGCCTGCCTGATCCCCGGCCACTACCAGGCCGGCATGACCGGCACCATCACGGTGCTGCCGCGCAACCCATAACGCCAGGAGAGACACGCCATGACCAACTCACGCAATCCACGCTCCGCATCCACCGCAGCCCACCCTGCACGACGCCAATGGCTCACCACCGCACTGCCTTTGCTGGGTGCGGGTGTGGCCGTCGCCCTGCTGCCCGGCCTGTCCCGAGCAGCCACCAACACCCCTACACCGCTGGAGGTATGGAAAGACCCGAACTGCGGCTGCTGCCAGGACTGGGTGGACCACATGCAAGCCAACGGCTTTGCCGTGAAGGTGCACGCCACCGGCAACAACGCCGTGCGCGCACGGCTGGGCCTGCCGCAAAAGCTGGGCTCGTGCCACACCGCCCTCGTCGGCGGCTATGTGGTGGAAGGCCATGTGCCTGCCAGCGACGTGCGCGCGCTGCTGCAGCAAAAGCCCAAGGCCCTGGGCCTGGCGGTGCCTGGCATGCCCGTGGGCTCGCCCGGCATGGACGGCCCTGCGTATGGCGACCGGCGTGACCCGTACGAGGTGCTGCTGGTGGCGCGCGACGGCAGCACCCGTGTTTTCAAAAGCTACAACAAGAAGGCATCGACATGAAAATCCTTTGCATCCCACTGGTCGCCAGCCTGCTTCTCCTAGGCGCAGGGCCCGCTCTGGCGCAAGCCCCCACCGCTGCAGCCTCCGATAGTCACAACAGCCACCATCCGGCCCCGTCGGCGACCCAAGCGGAACTGAGCGAAGGCGAAATCACCCGCTGGGACCCGCGCACACTGCGCCTCACCTTGAAGCATGGCGAGATCAAGAACCTGGAAATGCCGCCCATGACCATGGTGTTCCGCGTGGCGGACGCCAGCGTGGTGGGTGACTTGAAACCGGGTGACAAGGTGCGCTTTCGGGCCGATCAGGTCAATGGCGCTTACCACGTCAAGCAGATCGAAAAGGCCCCGTGAGCCCCCTGCCGGCCGACTGATGTCGCACAAACCAGCTGGTGCGCCCGGGCACCATAATCGACGGCCATGAGTTCTCAACACGTTCTGGCCGGCAGCGCTGGCAGCATCACCCGCGTGGCGGGCATCGAGGTCGGTCACTTCACCGAAACCCGCCGCCCCACGGGCTGCACTGTCATCATCACCCGCGAAGGCGCCGTGGCCGGTGTGGATGTACGGGGCGCAGCACCCGGCACCCGCGAGACCGATCTGCTCCACCCCTCCAACCTGGTGGACAAGGTGCACGCCATCATGCTGGCCGGAGGCAGCGCCTGGGGGCTGGATGCCGCCACTGGCGCTGTGCGCTGGCTGGAAGAGCGCAATATCGGCTTCGATGTGGCCGTGGGCCGCCTGCCCATCGTGCCTGCTGCCGTGTTGTTTGACCTGCTGGTGGGCGACATGCACATTCGCCCCGACGCTGCGGCGGGCTACGCGGCGTGCGATGCGGCATCCACCGCCGACCCGGCCGAGGGCAATGTAGGTGCGGGCACGGGTGCGGCACTGGGCAAGATCTTCGGCATCCAGCGCGCGATGAAGGGCGGCATGGGCACCGCCTCTGTCACGGTGGATGGCGTGACGGTGGGCGCACTCATCGCCTGCAACGCCCTGGGTGACGTGATCGACCCCGACACCGCCCAGGTGATTGCAGGTGCCCGCACCGACGACGGCCTGCGTTTGCGCGACACGCGCCGTGCCCTGCTGCGCGGCGACCCGCCCCAGCCACTGCTGGCGGGCACCAACACCACCATCGGCGTGGTGGCCACCGACGCTGTCATCACCAAGGTGCAGGCCCACCGCCTGGCCGTGGCCGCCCACGACGGCCTGGCGCGCAGCATCAACCCGGTGCACACCATGTCCGACGGCGACACGCTCTTCAGCCTGGGCACTGGCCGCGCAGGCAAAAGCCTGGGCATGATGGTGCTGGCCACCATGGCGGCCGAGGCCACGGCCATCGCCACGGCGCGCGCGGCACGCGCGGCGCGGTCCATCACCACGGCGGAAGGTTTGTACTTGCCCTGGGCTGGTGAGTTGGGGTAAACAATGGTCATGGGGCCATGGCCCATGAGCCCATATGATGCCCACACCGCGCAGGGCTCAAGCGCCAGAACACGCCCGGAGCGCACCGCGGCCCCCACGCGCCAGTCTTGCCACCCTATCTATCGCGACAAGGAGAATTCATGAAAGACCTAAACCGTCTGCGGCACAGCTGGTTGTTGTGCCTGCCTTTGCTCCTGAATACCCAAGCCGCCATCGCCCAGGACCAGTTCGTGGACCTGCAATCCAACGGTGGCTACACGTCCTATCGCCTGCCGGACGACACCACACAGGTGGACCTGAGCGCACAGACACAGGGGGCTTGCCGTTTCAATCGCACCTGGGGCTATGACCTGACGAACCGGGAACTGTGGACCAACGGGGGGTGTGGCGGCCGCTTCCAGATTACCCGCAGCTACGCCTCTGACAACAGCAGTGGGTCAAACGCTGGCGCAGCTGTGGCCGCGGTGGCTGCCATCGCGGGCCTTGCGCTGCTGGCCAACCACAACCGGCACGACAACGACCGGCGACCCGAGTACCCGGACTATCCCGGCCAAGGTGGCGACTGGGGGCGAGAAGTCCGCGTGGACGGCCGCCTGTGCCTGGACGTGCGGGGTGGCAAGTTCCAGCCAGGCACCACATTGCAGGTGTATGAATGCAACGGCACCGCGTCCCAGCGGTTTGCTGTGGGGCGCGGGGGTGAGATCCGGGTACGCGACCTGTGCGTGGACGTGGACCGTGGCGACCCGCGCGATGGCGCACGGGTGGTGCTGTGGTCGTGCTCGGGCTCGCGCAGCCAAAGCTGGGCCACCCGGGGCGGCCAGATCGTGAGCCAGCTCACCGGCAAATGCCTGGACGTGGAGGATGGCCGGGTCCGCCAGGGCGCACACACCATGGTCTGGCCCTGCAACCGCAGCCCCAGCCAACGCTGGTGGTGGTAAGGAGGACCCAATGATGATCACAACCCAAACCCCACACGCTCTGCGCACCATGCGCTTGCTGTGCAGTGCAGCAGCGGCAGGCACCTTCGCTCTGGCATGTGCATCCGCCGCGCAGGCAGCGGATGCCCCGGTTTCTTCCCCCACATCCCCACCCAAGGTGACCACCACGGCCCAGAAGCCAGCAGCACCATCGCGCGCCAACCGGCTCCAGGCGATCTGCTCGTCTGCTGACCTGAACCACGACGGCAAGGTGTCTCTGGAGGAGTTTCACCGGGACATCGTGCAAGGCTGGCACAACCTCTCGCCCGATGCGACAGGCCATGTCCAGCTCTCCGACCTGGCCCAGGTGCCGCGCATGGGCAAAGGCCGCCTGAAACGACTTGCAGCCGTTGACACGGACAGCGACGGCAAGCTGTCGTTCAAGGAAGTCGTTGAAAGCCGCATGGCCTATTTCGACGCGGCGGATACCGATCAGGACGACCAGCTCTCCCTTTCGGAATGTGTGGCTTACGAGCGCCAGCGGCGCGGCAGCAAGCCATAGATCTCAGGAACTCCTTGTCGCTCCTGGCCCCATGTGCCTGGAGGGCGTACGCCACAGCCGCATGAGTAACCACGGGGGCCTAGGATGGTCGCAGAGGCCTCGTGGTTGCTCCACCCCATGTTCAGCACTTATTCCATGTCCCAGGCTTTCCGCAATACCCTGCTTTCTCTGCGCGATCTGATCGTGTCGGCCGGTCCTCTCGCGTTTCTGGCGGTGGGACTGCTGGTGCTGGCGTACTGGTGGCTCAACCCCAACCCACCCAAAACCGTAACGCTGGCCACAGGCCCGGCGCAAAGCGCTTACGAGGAGTTTGGCAAGCGCTATCAGAAGGCGTTGGCGGTGGACGGCATCGAAGTCCGGTTGCTGCCCAGCGATGGCTCTTCGCACAACCTGCAGCTGTTGCGTGAGGGCAAGGCCGATGTGGCGTTTGTGCAGGGTGGCACGGCCGAACTGCAACCCGATGATGCCGACGAGCTGGTGTCTCTGGGCAGTCTCTTTGTGGAGCCCGTGTGGCTGTTCTACCGTGCGGAGACTGCAGAACGTGTGTACAACACGCCGCGCATCGACAGCCTGCGGCAGTTGCGTGGCTGGCGGGTCAATGTAGGCTCGGACGGTAGTGGCGTGCCCAAGTTGATGGAGCGTCTGCTCGACGCCAACAAGGTGGCGCCTGATGCGGTGCAGATGTCCCGACTGGAGCAGACGCCAGCCACCGTGGAATTTCTGGCGGGCAGACTTGATGCGCTGGTGTTCGCCTCGGCCCCCGAATCGCTGATGGTGCAGATGCTGCTGCAGACACCCGGCGTGCAGTTGCTGGACTTTGCCCAGCACGAGGCCTATGCGCGGCGGTTTCCGTTCCTGACTCCGGTCACATTGCCGCGCGGCGTGGTGGACCTGGCGGCCAACGTGCCCACGCGGGATGTGCGCCTGGTGGCATCCACCACCTCGCTGCTGGCGCGCGATGCCACGCACCCTGCCCTGCTCACCCTGTTTGCGCAGAACGCGCAGAAACTGCACGGTGGATCGGGCTGGTTCAACCGGGCCCGCGAGTTCCCCAACTCACGCAATAGCGAACTTCCGATTGCCAAGGAAGGCGACCGGGCCATGAACGAGCCGGTGCCGATGCTGCAACGCTACCTGCCGTTCTGGATGGCAAACCTGATTGAGCGCATGTGGCTGGTACTGGGCATTTTGCTGGCGATCATGCTCCCGCTGTCGCGCGTCGTGCCGCCGCTGTACCAGTTCCGGGTGCGTTCACGCGTTTTCCGCTGGTATGGCCGGCTTCGTGAGATTGAAAACGACATGGAGGCTGGCAACATTGACGCCGCCGAGCTGCTCAAGGCCCTCAATACGCTGGAGGCACAGGCTGAAAAAGTGAGCGTACCGTTGTCCTACGCAGACGAGTTGTACGCGCTGCGCAATCACATTCACCTGGTGCGCAAAAAGTTGCTCCGCACTTGAGTGCACCGCTGAGTTGAACGCCTCTTTTCTGCAGGCAGCAGGCGAGGTAAACGGCCGAATGTGTTTTGGAGCGCCCGGAAGGCGCCCGCAACTTAGAGCGGCTAACAAAACTCCCCTGGCATCGTCGTTGCGTCTTGTCGTACCGTTTGTACTGCCTGCAACGTAACGCCTAGCCAGGGCCGTTGCGCTGGGTTTTGTGAGCCGCTCTTAGCGTGTCTTGGAAGACTTGGAGCCCAACGGGGCAACTTTGGAGGAAGGGGCGCTGCTGGTCACCTTCCGGGACGACCCCGCTGAGACAGCGTCCAGAACACGGACCGTGGAGGACACTGCCGGAACCACCCGCAAGGAGCCGTCCGCAGCCAGCTTGTCACGCATCCGCCGGGTCATGGACTGCGTGCTTGCATCCGGTGCGGTGAAAAGGAACAGGGTGCCGTGTGGGCTGGCCCAGGTAAGTTGCGTGCGGACGACCCGGCCGTTGGTGACCAGCTCGACCCATGCGCCAATTACAAAGTCAGCGTAGGGATCGGGCGCATCCACGGGCGCCTGAACACTGTCCTCGGGGGCCACAGCGGAGGCTTGCGCTTCAGCAGGGGCTGCTTCTTGGGCCACCGGCTCGGGTTCTGGCTGAGGCGCCGCCACAGGTGCGGGCGCTGGCTTTTCAAAGGCCGACTGATGCAGCCCCACCAAACGCTGCAAGAAAGCGCTGGTCTGCACAGCGGGGTAATTGATGGTCTTGAGCCCCTTGCGCAGCTTGGCCAGCAGGCCGGGTATGGCCTCGTTCAGGCGCTCAGGTTCCTGGCGGGTCAGGTCGGGTTGGGCGCTCCATAGCAGCACAGGCACCAGCGCCAGGTAGCCACCGGGGTCCTCATCCTGCCCATCTCCGCCCTTGAGCACCTGCGCCAAGGCGATCACATCCGCCCATGGGCCGGCGGCAAAATCGAGCACGTCGGCAGGCACGTTCTCCAGATCGGGCAACCTGCGGATGTCGGCCGCAGTCTTTTCGGCCAGCATTTCCCGCTGCTCCGCTTGGAGCAAGGCTTTTTGCTGCGCTTCCTGATGGGCCTTGATCTTCTGCTCCTGAGTCTCCCAGGCAGACTGCAGGGCCTTGAGCACGGTATCAAAAGGCCCTGCATCTTTGATTTCGTTGGCAGTCAGGTGCTCCACCGCCCCTTGCACCAAGCGCATGAAACTGCTGAACCCCGGCGTTGCTTCTGCGGTGAACGCCAGGCTGCGTTGCGTCAGCTCATCCAGCAAACGGCGCGCGGGATGGGTGCCATCGGTGAAAAACCGCCCATCGTGTGTCACCAGTTGTTTGAGTGCGGGCTCCAAACTCTTCACAGCCTTCTGCACGGGCGGCAGAAGGCGAGCATCCTGGGCAATGTTCTCCATCATGCGGCCAACCACCTCAATGGCCATGGCCGGGGATTGGGTGGCCGCCTCCATCGGCATGGCCGCGTACACCACAGGAGCCACACCCGGGCCCCGCCACCCCGTCAAAGGCGCCGACAGCGAAGCTGCCTGGCTGCCGCTGGCGAGCCTTCCCACCAAGCGTTCGAGCTGGGCCATGTCCTCGATGGCCTCGGCCGCTGCACCCACAGGGTAGTAACCACCGCCTTGCGGCATGGGTTGGGCACCCGCCACAACCCCACCCGCAGGAGGCACACCCCACGCAGGCTGCAAAGCCACCGGCTGCGAAGGCATGGCGCCATATGCGCGTGGATCAAAAGGATCTCCGCCAGCCAACATCTGGCGCAGGATGCCCACCGTCAACAATGCTTCTTCTGCGGCTGGCGCCATCGGCGATTGCAGGGAATCGCCACTCCAGCCAGTGGAAGGCCCCATGCCACGGCCATAGCCGGTGTTGCCATAGTCCCCCATGGGCGCGCCCATCGAATTGCCATAGCCGGAGTACCCCCCACCATAGCCGGTACCCATGCCGGTGTTGGTGCCAGGGCCACCGTAGCCACCGCCACGACCCGCGTTGCCGCCGGGCGTGCCGAGCACCGCGTACCCCACGGGCTGAACGCCATGCTCGCGCAGGCTGGCAGCCGTTTTTTTGTATTCATCCACCAGCAGCTTACCCAACAGGTCGCGCATGTGCTGCATCCACAGCTGGCGCACTTCGGGCGATACGCCAGTGTCTCCCACCACTTGCTGGAGAGCGCGGATATAGCTTTCGGGGCGCAGTGGGTTGCGTTCGGGTTGCACACTGCGCAAGCCCTGTGCGGAACTGACGAGGGTGTTGAGTTCGGCCAGCACCGCATCAGTGGCATGCAGCGCCGATTGCTGCGCCTTGGACAGCTCCACCTGCGCCTGCATCTCGTTCTCATCCATGAGCGAGAGTTCACCGAAGTCCATGCCGGTGTCCTCGGCAGAACTGCGGCCTTTGGCAGCGGGACCTTCGGCAAAAATCTCCAGCAGGGCCATGGGATAACCCTTGACCAGCGCAGCTTCATGCTGATTCAGCAAGCGCAGGCTGTCACTGACCAGATTGCGCTGCTGGATATTGCGGACGACAGACTCCTCACCCGTCAGGGCCCCTTGCGTGACCTTGACCAATTCCTGCATCAACGCCTCGCCGCCGCGCACGGCGTTGACGACACAGGCGCGGAAAACAGTTCTCGAACGAGAAGCAGTCTGGGACATGGTGGGGAGGAATCGATCGGACAACAGGTTTCCAGATGCAATGCTACTTGACCTGACGCCTTATTTGAGGGCTTTGAACCTCATTCGTTTGGGTTTTGCCCCTTCTTCACCCAGGCGCTTCTTCTTGTCGGCCTCGTACTCCTGGTAATTGCCGTCAAAGAACGTCCACTGGCTGTCACCTTCAGCCGCCAGGATGTGGGTGGCGATCCGGTCCAGGAACCAGCGATCGTGGCTGATTACCAACATCGTGCCGGCAAATTCCAGAAGCGCGTCTTCGAGAGCCCGCAAGGTTTCCACGTCCAGATCGTTGGACGGCTCGTCCAGCATCAGCACGTTGCCGCCCGCAATCAGGGTCTTGGCCAGGTGCAAACGACCGCGTTCCCCCCCGGAGAGCATGCCGACCTTCTTTTGCTGGTCGCCGCCGTTGAAGTTGAAGCGACCGCAGTAGGCGCGGCTGGCCATCTGGAATTTGCCCACGTTCAGGATGTCGAGCCCGCCCGATACGTCTTCCCAGACGGTCTTGTCATTCGACAAGTCATCGCGGTGCTGGTCCACAAAGGCCATCTTGACGGTGGAGCCGATAACGACCTCCCCCGCGTCCGGCTTTTCCTTGCCCGCAATCAGCTTGAACAGCGTGGACTTACCGGCGCCGTTGGGCCCGATGATGCCGACGATGGCGCCTGCAGGAATGTTGAAGCTCAGGTTGTCGATCAGCACGCGGTCGCCAAACGACTTGGTGACGTTCTTGAACTCGATCACCTGGCTGCCCAGACGGTCCGCCACGGGGATGAAGATTTCGTTCGTTTCGTTGCGCTTCTGGTATTCGTAATCGCTCAGTTCCTCAAAGCGGGCCAGACGGGCCTTGCTCTTGGCCTGGCGGGCCTTGGGGTTCTGGCGCGACCATTCCAGCTCCTTCTTCAGGGCCTTGGCGCGGGCTTCCTCACCCTTTTGTTCGGCTTCCAGACGGGCGCCCTTCTGGGTCAGCCAGTCGGAGTAATTGCCCTTATACGGGATACCGGACCCACGGTCCAGTTCCAGAATCCATTCGGCGGCGTTGTCCAGGAAGTAGCGATCGTGGGTGATGGCCACCACGGTGCCGGAGTAGCGCTGCAGGAACTGCTCCAGCCAGTCCACCGATTCGGCGTCCAAGTGGTTGGTAGGCTCGTCAAGCAGCAGCATGTCGGGCTTGGACAGCAGCAGGCGGCACAGGGCCACGCGGCGCTTTTCACCGCCGGAGAGCACGCCAATATTGGCATCCCAAGGTGGCAGGCGCAGCGCATCGGCTGCGATTTCCAATTGGTGCTCGGAGTCGGTACCCGCCGTTGCAATAATGGCTTCCAGCTCGGCCTGTTCGGCGGCCAGCGCGTCAAAGTCGGCATCTTCAGCGCCATAGGCGGTGTATACCTCTTCCAGACGGGCCTTGGCGGCAAAAACCTTGCCCATGCCGGCTTCCACGCTCTCCCGCACGGTTTGTGTCGGGTCCAGCTGGGGTTCCTGGGGCAGATAGCCGATGTTCAGACCGGCCATGGGGATGGCCTCGCCTTCGATTTCCTTGTCAAGGCCCGCCATGATCTTCAGGAGGGTGGACTTACCCGAACCGTTAGTCCCCAATACGCCAATCTTGGCGCCCGGGAAGAAGCTCAGGGAGATGTCTTTCAAGATCTGCCGCTTGGGCGGCACGATCTTGCCGACGCGATTCATGGAAAAAACGTATTGGGCCATTGAGTGTCAAACCTGCAAAAATGAGCAGAAATTCTGCGTGCAAACCGAGATTATCGGGCCATGCGACAATACCCACCGTAGCGGGCTCCAGTTGCCCGCCACATCAGCACACTGCTGGGGACGAAGGAAGCATCAACTTCCAGGCTCCCACTCTTGAACCTCATCGGCTTGAGACTGGCTCGACAACCTCCCGGTTGCACGACAGGCCGATACCCAGCGCCCCGGACGGGCGCATCCAAAGACATGACATTTGACGAACTGAACCTGGCTCCTGCCATCCTGAAGGCCGTGCACGAAACGGGCTACGAAACCCCCACGCCCATTCAGGCCCAGGCCATTCCCGCGGTGCTCGCAGGCCACGACCTGCTGGCTGGCGCGCAGACTGGCACCGGCAAGACCGCCGCGTTTACCCTGCCCATGCTGCACCGCCTTTCGCAAAGCGCTGCCCCCAAGAACAAGTTCGGTGGCAAGGGCATCCGTGCCCTGGTGCTGACGCCCACCCGCGAACTCGCCGCCCAGGTGGAAGAATCCGTGCGCGAATACGGCAAATACCTGGATATCAACTCCACCGTCGTCTTCGGCGGTGTGGGCATGAACCCGCAGATCGACCGCGTCAAGCGCGGGGTGGACATTCTGGTGGCCACGCCCGGCCGCCTGCTGGACCTGCAGCAGCAGGGCTTCCTGGACCTGTCGACCGTGCAAGTGCTGGTGCTCGACGAGGCCGACCGCATGCTGGACATGGGTTTCATCCACGACGTGAAGAAGGTGCTGGCCCTGGTGCCCAAGGACAAGCAAAGCCTGCTGTTCTCGGCCACCTTCAGCGATGAAATCCGCGACCTGGCCAACACCCTGCTCAAGAACCCTCAGAGCATCCAGGTCACCCCCAGCAACACCACCGTGCAGCGCATCTCGCAGGTTATTCACCCCGTGGGCCGTGGCAAGAAGAAGCAGGTGCTGCTGCATATCATCCAGCAGCACAACTGGAGCCAGGTGCTGGTGTTCACCCGCACCAAGTTTGGCGCCAACAATGTGGCCGAATTCCTGACCAAGAACGGCGTGCAGGCCATGGCCCTGCACGGCAACAAGAGTCAGAGTGCGCGCACCCAGGCACTGGCAGGCTTCAAAAGCGGCGAAATCCGCGCCCTGGTGGCCACCGACATTGCAGCGCGCGGCATTGACATCGACGACCTGCCGCACGTCGTCAACTACGAAATCCCGAACGTCTCTGAAGACTACGTGCACCGGATTGGCCGCACGGGCCGCGCTGGCGCAACCGGCGAAGCCGTGAGCCTGGTCTGCATGGACGAAGAAGGCTTCATGATGGACATCGAGCGCTTCACCAAGCAGCAGATCCCGGTCCAGATCATCGAAGGCTTCGGCCCCGACGCGGGCGAGAAGGCAGAGCCCATCGCCATGGGCCGCCAGACCATCTGGGGCGGTGCAGGCAAGCCCCCGAGCCGTGACGTGATGCAGGCAGCCGCCAAGGCAGCCCGCAGCGAAATGATGGACCGCATCCGCACCAACAAGGCCGGCCAGGGTGCTGGCGGCGGCGGTGGCGGTGACCGCGGCCCCCGCAGTGGCGGCGGCGGTGGTGCCCGTGGTGGCCGCGCCGGTGGTGCCCCTGCTGCAGCGGGCGGTGGCGGCAATGGTCCGCGCGGTGGCCGTGCCGGTGGTGGCGGTGGCGCCCAGGGCGGCGGCGCACGCGCTGGCGGCCAGGCACCTGCACGCGGCCGCTCCGGCGGCAGCGCCGGTGGCGGAGGCGGCGGCTACGAAGGCGGCAATCGCTACGACGACTCGCAACCCCCACGCGCGAATGCCCACCTGGGCACGCACATGGGCCATGCCAACCCAGGCCATCGCAACTCCAGCCATGCAGGCGGCGGCGCTGGCGGCCAGCCAGATCCCATGCGCACCAGCGTGGACAGCTTGGGCGGCGGCGGTCGCCGTGGCGGTGGTGGCTATCGTGGCAACAACGGTGGAGGTGGCGGCTATGGCGGAGGCACGGGTGGTTCTGGTGGCCGGGGCAACGGGTCTCGTGGGCCGGGCGGTTCTCGCGGCTCTTTTGGCCGCTGATCCGTCGGTAGGCAAAAACACAGTCCATACCGGCACAGCGCCGGGCGAAGCGCTGCCACCCGAGGTGCATGCGCTGTATGCCCTTGGTCGGCGCATGCCGGACATCACGCATCCACGGCTGCACCTGCACGCTGTGGATTTTGCGGCCTTGGGCGCCCGGCCCGCGGTCCCGGGCCTGCCGCATGTAGATGATGTCTACATCACGTTGGGGACGACCATCGCAGCGGCTGGCAGCCAGCAGGCTTTTCGCGCGGTGGACCACGACGCGGTCATTGCCACCGCGCGCACAGCGATGGCGGCCGGGGCCACCCGCTGCGGGGTAGTGACCGCCATGGGCGCAGACGCAAATTCCCGCATCTTCTACAACCGTATCAAAGGCGAGGTCGAGCAGGCGCTTAAAAGCCTGGGCTTTGACACGCTCGTGATCGCGCGCCCATCGCTGCTGCTGGGTGAACGCCGGGCTCTGGGCCAGGCCGCGCGCCCCGCCGAGTCCCTGTCCATCAAGGCCTTCAAGCTGCTGGACCCGCTCATCCCCGCCAGCTACCGCGCCCGCCCCGGTGCCGATGTGGCGCGAGCGCTTGTCCATGCCATGCAAACGCGGCCTTCGGGGCTGCACGTGCTGTCAGGCAACGCGCTGCAGGTCTTCTGACCTCCTCCCCAGTCCACTGCAGTTGCCTGTGCGATGCTGTGGCCTATGCGCCCCAACGACTTCCCCCAGCCCCTGGCCACTTTGATGGTGGCCACCTGCAATGTGCTCAACCTGGCCAATCCTGGCCGCCTGTTCTACGAGAACCAAGACCCCTACAGCCAGACGGAGTTTGATCGCAAGCTCACCTGGCTGGGCGACCGGTTTCGCATGCTCAATGCCGACGTGCTGGCAGTACAGGAGGTGTGGGACGACGCAGCATTCAAGGGCGCCCTCGGCCGCAGCGGCCTGCGCTACGACTTCGTGGCGGTACCCGGGGCGGAGAACGATGCGACGCACACTGGAGCACAAGGCACGCCCCGGGTAGGAATTGCGACACGGCTCAAGGTGGATGCCTTGCAGTCGTTTGCGGAATTTCCTCCGGGCTTCCAGGTAGAAATACCGGGCCTGGGCCTGCACACGCGCTTTGAACGGCCGCCTCTGGTTGCAACACTGCGCATGAAACACGGACAGAGCCTGAACGTACTGACGGCCCACCTCAAATCCAAGCGGCCCAAGTTCCTGCAGGATGCACAGGGCAACCCCACGGAAGACCGGGACGACCGCAAGGTGATGGCGCTGGCATCGTTGCGCTCGCTGATCATGCGGGGCGCCGAAGCCATGGCGCTGCGCTGCCTGGTCATCGACCTGCTGCACCGCACCAGCGTGCCGCTGGTGGTCTTGGGCGACTTTAACGACACCCCGGACAGCGTCACCACACAGCTCATCTGCGCCACCAATGAGATCGCCTACGACCGCTCGGCACGCGATGTCGCGCTGTTCAATGCCTACGACCTGCAGGGCGATGCGGCGCTGAAGAAGGATGTCGCGTACTCACACATCCACCAAGGCTCGCCCAGCGTGCTGGACCAGATTCTGGTGAGCGAGGAGTTCGTGCACAACGGCAGGAACAGCATGGGCGACGTGCGGCGCGTGGACTACTTCAACGACCACCTGCACGAAGGACGTGACAGGACCCGATCGGACCACGGTTTTGTGCGCGCACTGCTGCGGCTGAAGATGGCACAGCAGACGGAGCCCTCACCTGCACCGTCCACCTCCGCCGGCACCTCGCTGGCCTCGAATCCAGTCCCATCGGCCCCAAAACTGTGACATCACACAGGGCTTTGGCGCGTCAACCCCGGGTTTGCAACGGGATGTACGCTGACACGGCATGGCAGTGACGGGCAGGTAACATCGCCGTAACAAAGCCGCCCGGTCAGGCCTCAGAAGGCAGATACCACCATGAACATGTACTCCAACCCTCACCGCACCCCACCAGAAGCGTCATCGGCCCTGCCGCCACCGGCTCGCCCACAGCGCATGCCCTGGAAGGTCTCGGCGTTGCTGGCAGCCGTGCTGCTGACGGCGTGCTCCAGCACCCCGCTGCCACCCTGGCCATCAGCGCCAGCCACGCGAACCAGCGCGCCGGCCCCCTTGCCCCGCGTTCAGCCAGGTACGGTGGTGCCAGCGCCCTTGGGCCAGGCCCCACAGGCGCAGGCCCCGCGCCAAGGGGCGATCGCCAGCCCGCTGCCACCACCCGCGCCGCTGGTCGTGCAAAACGAAGGCCCAATGGCGCCCCCCTACGGTGCGGCCGTGGCGGCCCGGTTCCCTGATCCACCCATGGCCTACAGCACACCCGGCCTGGGACCGGACCGCAGAGCTTTCACCACCAATGCCGAGTTGGGCCAGTGGCTGCATTCCCTGGCCGATCCGGCTCCCCGTGGGCCCACGCGCACCAAGCTGCTCAACCTGGGCATGTCGCAGCGCGGTGAACCCATTCTGGGTCTGCTGGTGACCCGCGCTGCGGGCACGGAACCCGCCAACCTGGACACCAGCGGGCGGCCCACCGTAGTGCTCGTCGGCCAGCAGCACGGCGACGAGCCCGCAGGCAGCGAAGCGCTGCTCGTGATCAGCCGCGAACTGGCCCATGGCCTGCTGGAACCCCTGCTGGACCGGATCAACGTGGTGGTAGTGCCGCGCGCCAACCCCGATGGCGCCGCCGTTGGCACCCGCGTCACGGCCAATGGCGTGGACATGAACCGCGACCACCTGCTGCTGAACACCCCCGAGGCCCGCGCACTGGCCAAGGTGGTGAACGACTACCGCCCCATCCTGGTGGTGGATGCCCATGAATACACGGTGGTGGGCCGCTACCTGCAGAAATTCAACGCCATCCAGCGTTATGACGCCCTGCTGCAGTACACCACCACCGCGAACTACCCCGAGTTTCTGACCAAGGCCTCGCAGGAGTGGTACCACCAGCCCATGGTGGCGGCCCTGAAGGCCCAGGGCCTGACCAGCGACTGGTACTACACCACCTCGACGAACCCGGACGACAAACGCATCTCCATGGGGGGCACCCAACCCGACACCGGCCGCAATGTGAACGGCCTGAAGAACACCGTCAGCCTGCTGATCGAAACACGGGGTGTGGGCATCGGGCGCATGCACATCCAGCGCCGCGTGCATTCTCAGGTCACGGCCATCACCAGTGCGCTGCGCAGCACCGCCGAGCGGGCAGCCAACCTGGAGCAGGTCCGATCCTTCGTCGTGCGCGACGTGAGCGCCCAGGCCTGCCGCGACCAAGTGGTGGTAGAAGCAGCGGCCACTCCCACCCAGCGCGAGCTGGACTTCCTGGACCCCGAAACGGGTGCAGACCGCGCCATCCGGGTGGACTGGAACTCATCCCTCACCTTGCGCCCCACCAAAACCCGCGCCCGCCCGTGCGGCTACTGGCTGTCGGCCGGTTCCAACGCCGCCGTTGAGCGCTTGAAAATGCTCGGCCTGCAGGTGATGCGCGTGGCCGAATCCGGATCGGCACTGGCCGATATCTACCGCGAAACAGCGCGTGAGTCCGGCGACCGGCAGGACGTGATCGGCACCATCGCTGGCGGCAAGGGCATTGTTCGCGTGCAGGTATCGCCAGTGCGCAGTGCCATTGACGTGCCTGCGGGCAGCTTCTATGTGCCACTGAACCAGCCCCGCGCCAACCTGGCAGTGGCCGCCCTGGAGCCCGACACGCAGAACAGCTATTTCGCCAACCACCTGATTGAAGAGCTGGGAAATACCGCGCGCATCATGTCACCCCCTGCCCTGGTGTTTGAAGACATCAACTAGCCTTGAACGCGCCTGCCTGAAACCCACCACCGACGAACAATGCAAGGTCTTGTGGGTCGAGGCGGCAGAAATGCGGGCCAAGGCGCAGGGGGTAGTACGCTGAAGCAGCCCAAAGGAGTCTGCAACCAGTGCCCCGACAGAGAAAATACTATAAAAATAATAGCTACCAACGCTTATCCATAAAGCGCTAGCAGCTAAAAATGCATTGAATTCAGGCCCCACCGTGCAGCGATGCAGGGCGGGTATGCCGCGCAAGGCGTGCTTCGGTACGCTCCAGCACATGGCGGGCCATGGCCTGAGCCAGCGCCTCGTCGGCCAGGAACACCGTGCTGTCGCATTCCTGCGCAAGCCGCCGCGCTTCATCGCCGCTGTGGCTGCGCACCACGGTTTCGATATGGGGGTTCAGTGTGCGCGCGGTGGTGATGATCTGCCGCACATTCAGGGTGTCCGGCGTAGCAATGACCAGCATGGCGGCGCGGGCGATGTGCGCCTGTATGAGCACGGCAGGGTCCACCGCATCACCAAACACTGCTGCAATGCCGGACTCCCGCAATGACTCCACCAGTTCGCGGTTCTGCTCGGCAACCACGAACGGGATGTCGTTGACCATCAGCACGTTGGCAACGCGGCGCCCCACCCTGCCGTATCCCACCAGCACCACCTGCCGCGCGAGATAGCGGGCGTCGGTGCTCATGGGCAGTTCGGCCAGGGGGTCGTCGCGCTGCTCCAGTCGCCGCGCCAATGCCGAACGGGCACGCAGCCAGGCCTGCAGCGGGGCAATGGCGTGAAAAAGCATCGGATTGAGCGCCATCGAGATCAACGCCCCCGCCAGCACCAGGCTGGCCCCTTCGGGCGGCAGCAGCCCCAGTGACGAACCCAGCGCCACCAGAATGAAAGAGAACTCCCCGATCTGGGCCAGGCTCGCCGAAACGGTGAGCGCCGTATTGAGCGGGTAGCGAAATGCCAGCACCAGCGCGGCAGCCGCCAGCGTCTTGCCCAACATGATGATTGCCACCACCGCCAGCACCTGCAATGGCCGGCTCCACAACACGGCGGGGTCGAACAACATACCCACCGAGACAAAAAACAGCACGGCAAAAGCGTCGCGCAGCGGCAAGGACTCTTGCGCAGCCCGGTGGCTGAATTCCGACTCGCGCATCACCATGCCGGCAAAAAAAGCCCCCAGCGCAAACGACACCCCAAACAGCGCGGCAGACCCAAACGCAATGCCCACCGCAGCGGCTACTACGCAGAGCGTGAACAGCTCCCGCGACCCCGTGCGCGCCACCTGCCAGAGCACCCAAGGGAACAGACGGCGCCCCACCAGCAGCATCAGCGCAACAAACCCTCCAACCTGCAGCAACGTCCATCCCAAGGTCTGCCACAGCGCCGCGCCATCCACGCCCTGGGCGGCGGAACCTTCCCCCCCTTTGCCGCCACCCAGCCAGCCTGCCAGCGGCGGCAGCAACACCAGCACCAACACCATGGCCAGGTCTTCCACCACCAGCCAGCCCACGGCAATCCGCCCGGTGTGACTGTCCAGAATGCCCAGGGTCTCCAGCGCACGCAACAGCACCACCGTGCTAGCCACCGAGAGCGCCAAGCCAAACACCAAAGCCCCACCCAAGCCCCAGCCCCACCAGGTGGCCAAAGCCATGCCCAGCGCCGTGGCCACCATCATCTGCACCACCGCCCCGGGCACCGCAATCTTGCGCACGGCCAGCAGATCACCCCACGAGAAATGCAGGCCGACGCCAAACATCAACAGCATCACGCCGATTTCAGCCAACTGGCTGGCCATCGCAGCATCGGCCACAAAACCCGGTGTGTACGGCCCGATGACCACGCCCGCCAGCAGATACCCGATCAATGCAGGCAACCGCAACCGCGTAGCCACAAAACCCAACGCCAGGGCCAGCCCCAGCGCGGCAGCGATGGTGTGTATGAGCGTGACGCTGTGCGGCATGGTGCGGGCGGGGGTCGAGGAAATGTATTGGCGGGAAGGTAGCCTCGTTATACCCGCATCCACCGGGATACTGCTACTGCCAACATCGGGGCCGCCGTCGCCGGGGCGGCCCTGCACGCAGGTTATGATCCACGCTCTGCGCCACAGCGCAATTGCGGAATACTCCGCAACACAACCGAGTAAGCACCTCTTTGCCGAAAGCTTGTTCACTGCCCGTAGCTCAACTGGATAGAGCAATAGCCTTCTAAGCTATAGGTCGGGGGTTCGAGTCCCTCCGGGCAGGCCAAAGCAGCATTTCAGACCGTCTCACAACCTCTCAAAACCCGCATGTTTCCTGGCATGGCGGGTTTTTAGTTGTGTCAAGCCGTTTCACTGCGGACCATGGGATACCCACAAAAAGTGGGTACTTCTGACGGTATCTCGACATCCCAACGGTGCAGATACCGTTGGGTGCCGGTGCAAAACATGTCGCTTGGGGCTTGCCGTCAGGCCCCGGTCGCCTGCACCTCGTACGTATCCTCTCCCCCATCGTCATCGCTGTCATTCGATGCTTCGACATGGGCCGAAGGTGCCTTGCCCATGGCCTGCTCAATCAGCTGCAACAGCAGCGCCTTGCGGGCCTTGTAGAAGCCATCGAAGTCATCCGAGCGCAAGAACTGCGCGGGAATCTGGTGCGTGTGCAGCAGTGCATCCATGGCCAGCGCATCCAGCGCCACCAGCTTCTCTTCCTGCAACTTGGCGAGGTACGCAGACGGTGCGGCGCCCCCAATCTTGCGGTTGGCCTTATAGGAAATGGGCGTCTTGTTGACGATGCTGTTGAATACGGCAGGCTTGATGCCCCGCTTTTTGCACCAGTCTTCGGGAAAGATGTGGTGGATATCCAGGCTCATCATCTCGTCGTTGTCGAGCTTGTCCACCGTTGACTTGAAGTACCAATCCTGCGCGCCCTGGCGCAGCACCAGCACGTTCACACCCTTGTAGGCCGCACTGTTGCGGGTGTAGAGCCGGTCCAGACGCTGGGCATCAAAGCTCGCGTCCGACACCGTGGCAGGTACTGGCCCATTGTTCTTCACCCAGTCCAACACCTCCTCCACGTCCTTGGCAATGCGCGTTTCCACCGCGCCGCCATACAGCTCGCCCAGCACGCCGCACCAGAACCAAAGCGAAAGCTTGTCGAACACCACGGGCGTCAACCAAGTCTTGTCATCCAGTTCGGCGAGGATGGCAGCCAGTGGCACCACCTGTGTCTGGTAAGGCAACTCTCGCAGCCGCATGATGGACTGCCTGCGCAAGAACTGCGGCACCTGCAGATACCCCTCTTCCACCTTGTCAGCCCATGCTTGATAGGCGGTACGGCTGAGCGCCAACATCGTTTTGCGCTTTGCGCTAACGGGGGGCAGCTGCTGCTTTTCTTCATCGGGCACGACACCGGCATTGGCTTTGGTGAGCTCGGCCAGTCGCTCGTGGCGCTTGGACCGGGTCTCCAGCAAGGTGATGCTCTGGATGAAGTCGCTCGCCTCCACGTTGCGCAGCAGCTCCGAGGTGTGCAGACGGGTGCGTCGGCCCTCTACGCTACGCTCCACGCTACCCAGCCAGTCGTCGCGCAGGTTGAACTTTTCTGCCGCAAACGTGGCGGTGATCAGCTCAAACACGTTCAGCGCCACGCCGCCCGTGTTGACCTTCTCAAACACCGTGCACACCGCCTCTTTGGAGGTGTCCTTCAGCAGCTGAATCACTGGCACCTTGTAGCCCGTGAACTGATCAATCACCTTGACCTGAAAATCCAAAAACTGCGCCACCTTGGCGGGATTGAATTTGTTCAGACTCACCATCCAGGCCATGGACTCGAACATAGCGTTGCACGGGAAGTGCATCGCTTGGCACTCGCGCTCACGGTCGCTCAGGTCCAGCGTGACGTTCCGGTGAAACTGGTCGTATTGCTTGCGGCTTTCGTCCACCGCCACAAGAGCGTCCAGCAGGTCCGCCCCGGGCAACAGCGCCATTTCAATGTCCCAGTAGTAGAAGAGCTTCATCTTCTTGCCGCGACCGTTGTGGGTTTGCACCGGGGTCTTGAGCTGCAACACCTGCGTCAGTGTCGTCAGGCGTTGCTGGCCGTCCAGAATCAGCCACTTGGCATCTTCTGCTTTGGGGCGCGGCTCCACCCCCTCCACACCGCGCTGCTCAAAGGTCACCGTGCCACCGGTCTCCAACATCATCACCGCCCCCACAGGGAAGGACTGGGCCACACTCACCAGCAGCTCGCGGATGCGCATGTCCTCCCATACCCAGCCGCGCTGAAAGTCGGGCAACTGGATCTTGCCTGCCTGGATATCGACCAGCAGGTCTTTCATGTCCTTGGGGTTAGTTTCAAAGCTCGACACAGGAATTCACTTTCAAACAAAGGAAGTGGAATCCACCAGCGCTTGGGCCAGGTGGGATTGGGTGACTTGTGCAGCCTTCAGGCGCTGGCGCAGGTCGGCGCACAGGCGGCGAAGGGCGGTGACGCGGGTAACTACGCGAGACTGCTCTGCGAGTGGAGGTAACGGAATCCAGTACTTCTTCAAACTTCCCGCTGCCAAATTTGGCTGAGCAGAACCGTTGTCGTGTTGCCATATAAATGACCTGCCGGCAGGGCTCGTCAGATACAAGAGCAAAAATTGATTGTCCAACTTCGGTGAAGGACGAACTATTACCAAAGACGATGCGATGGCCCCCTCCTCGTAATCCACTATCGCTGTCTTACCGAGAGTCGCACCACGAAGGCAATACACGAGGTCACCCTTACGCACTTTTCCGCTACGCAAAGAGTCAAATTTTTTTCGTGTCAGAAAATGCATTCTTGATGCGGATAGAGAACCATCTGGATCAATGTGTCCAGTGTTGATAAATGGAACCCCAGCAGGAACGTACTCCGACTTATTCGGATAGTTTTGACCGCGATCCCCATTTATTAACTCCGCAACCTCTCCCAAGCGACACCACTCCCAGTCAACTGGAACGGCAAAAGGGCCTTCCTTTTGCGTTCGCGAGCAATCACGGGATTGAGCAGTAAATAATTCATCTCGTTGGTGAAGAGTAAGCAGGCCGCGCACGGCCAGTTGCAGCAGGGTTTGCTCCAGGGCGTCGATGGCTTCGGGGCGGTCGAGCAGCAGGTCGAAGTGCTGGGCCACGCGCTGCCAGTTATCGGCCAGTTCCTCGGGCGTGGTGCTGTCGGCGAGCGTGCCCAGCAGGGTACTGACCAGTTGGGCGTGTTGCGCGGCCTCCAGCTGGCCCTTGGCCTGTAGCGCATCGCACAGGCGCATGAGGGCTTCGACGCGGGTGACGATGCGGGATTGCTCGGCGAGGGGTGGGAGCGCCAACAACGCATTGAGCAAGATCCGCTGGTTCAAATTGGTCATCGTTGTACCAACAGACTCACCCTGCAAATGTCGGCGAAAACGCACGTCGCTAAAGATCAGGCCCAAGTATTCGCGATTGCATTGTGAATACAGCCGCACAAAGAAGCTTCCGGTGCCACATAACCAGCCGCGCTCTTGCTCCGTAACGTACGCGTAGCGTCCGACTTCGCCACGACGCGCAAGCACCATGTCCCCAGCGCTGAGGGCATAGGCGGATAACCGCTCTGCATCGGCGACATTGATCGTCACGCGCGGGTCATGAATGATGCGTCCACCGACCATGTGGGAAGGATTTATCAACGGCACGCCATCGCGAACGTAGTCCTCTTGATGAATCATCGAACCAAAGGGGCCAGTGCAGAGTTCGAGAAAATAGTCGTCGCAGCGAACCCACTCCCACCCAGCGGGCAACTCAAACGGCTTGTCCTCCTCCGCAATCTCCGCCAGCGGCTTGTCCCGCTTGATCTTGCCCTCGGCCATCAGCCGATCCTTCTCTGCCCGAATCTTCTGCAGCAGCACGCTGGCGGGTTCATCGGCAGGGTCTTGCGGCACCAGCTTGCCCTGCACGGCCAGGGTCAGAATCAGTTCGCGCAGGCGGGCCACACCACCGGGGGCGGTGGTCAATACATCCAAATTTGATAGCAGCATGCGCTTATCCATCAAGCGCTAGCGGCTTTTTTGGCCATTAATGACTGCGCCAGGACGCCCTTGAGCTCATCGCGCAGCGCCTGGGCTTCGGCCTGCAGGCGGGCGTGCTGGGCCAGCAGTTCGTCGGGGTCGTGGCTGGTTTGTTCGCCGACGTGGGGGTTCTTCTGGTCGAGGTTCCAGTTGGCGGCGCGGAGGGTGTCGATGCTGACCTTCCAGGCGCGTTCGTTTTCCACGCGGGCGGCAAAGCCATCGGCCTCAGTGCCCCACCAGGCTTTTTCGGCGTCGAACTCTTCGATGCGGATGGGCTTGGTCTTGTTGTAGTTCTTCACGCCCGGCGGGTACGGGTGCTCGTAGTACCAGACGTGCTGCGTGGGCTGGCCTTTGGTGAAGAACAGCAGGTTGGTCTTGATGCCGGTGTAGGGCGCAAACACGCCGTTGGGCAGGCGCACGATGGTGTGCAGGTTGCATTCCTGCAGCAACTGTTCTTTGATGCGGCTTTTGACGCCTTCGCCAAACAAGGTGCCGTCGGGCAGCACCAGGGCGGCGCGGCCGTTGGTCTTGAGGATGTGCTTGATGAGCACCAAAAACAAGTCGGCCGTTTCTTTGGTGCGCACGTCGGCGGGGTAGCCTTGTTCTATGCCGGGCTCTTCCACGCCGCCAAAGGGCGGGTTGGTGAGCACCACGTCCACGCGGTCGGCCTGGGTGTAATCGCGCAGGGGGCGTACCAGGGTGTTGTCGTGGCGGATGTTGCTGGGCACCTCGATGCCGTGCAGCAGCAGGTTGGTGACGCAGAGCATGTGGGGCATCTGCTTTTTCTCGACGCCGCGAATGCTGTTTTGCAAAACCGCCTCTTGCTCTGCGTTGTGCACCTGTTTGCGCAGGTGCTCGATGGCGCAGACGAGGAAGCCGCCGGTGCCGGTGGCGGGGTCGAGCACCACCTCGCCCAGTTGCGGGTTGACCATGTCCACCATGAACTGGG